>ENA-UPAD01000348-UPAD01000348.1-bioreactor-metagenome-genome-assembly--contig:-NODE-348-length-67872-cov-12.889084_pt1 | contig 67872 bp, 53 predicted proteins | sample MGYA00238179_ERZ772710 | MGnify/ENA primary metagenome ERZ772710 (study PRJEB29004, sample SAMN07631245) | bioreactor metagenome | isolation source: Switchgrass digestor | place: USA: Dartmouth...
TCAGCTTCCCAAGCTGAATACGAGGGTTCGATTCCCTTCACCCGCTCCAATAGACAAAGAGCCCGCAATCATTGAGATTGCGGTTTTTTTCTTCTCTGTTTTAATATTTTAATATTTTAATAAATACGCAGCAGAATGTGTCAAACTGTAACAATCTCTTTTACTCTGTTGTCAGTAATGTTTAGTTTGTGGTAAGATAATCCATATTCATTATACATATATTAGATATCAAATGTAGTTTAAGGTTTATAAAAGTATACTCAACAGTTTTATTATATAGACTGGAGAGATCATTGTGGAAAATCTTGAGATATTGGTCAATGAATTACGAAAATTGCCCAATGAAACCCCTTGGCTAGAATTTAAACACAATAATTTATGATCCCCATATGATTGGGAGGGACATTAGTGCCCTAGCAAATAGTGCAACCCTTCACGAAAAAAGTTGCGCATATATGCTCTGGGGCGTTGACGATAAAACACATGAGATTGTTGGAACCACCTATGATCTTCAGACGTTAAAGAAAGGAAATCAAGAGCTTGAAAGCTGGCTACGTGATCTGCTGTCCAAAAATGCTGATTTTCAATTTCATTCTGTCCAAATGGATGATAAAAGAGTTGGGGTACTCATAATATATAAAGCAACCAACCAGACAGTTATGTTTGGTAAGGTTGACTATATAAGAGTAGGGAGTTACACAAAAAAATTGAGTGAGTATCCTGCTTTACAGGCACAGCTTTGGGATAGAATAAGAAATTCGAGATTTGAAGAACAATATGCCAAACAAGATCTAGAGCTAAGAGAAGCGCTCCAGCTCTTGGATTACACTATTTATTTTGACCTCAAAGGAATTCCGCTGCCAACGAATATAAATGGTATTGCGCATTATATGCTGGAAGAAGAAATTATTGTAAAACATGATAATGACTTATATGCAATTACTAATCTTGGTGCGATTCTATTTGCAAAAAGGCTATCAAGCTTCCCGAGGATTGCTCGTAAAGCAATCCGAGTAATCCAGTACAAGGGTAATAATCGTTTAGACATTCTTAAAGAAGATGTTGGTACAAAAGGTTATGCTGCTGGATTCACGGGTTTGATTAAATACATTGAAGCTTTAATCCCTACACAGGAAATCATTAGTGGTGCAATACGAGAGAAAAAGTCCGCATATCCGATCCTAGCAATAAGAGAAGCTGTTGCAAATGCCTTGATTCACCAAGATTTTTCTATTACAGGAACAGGACCGCTAGTAGAAATATTTCAGAACCGCATTGAAATCACAAATCCCGGAACCCCATTAGTAGACATAAAAAGAATAATCGATAATCCCCCGAGATCTCGTAATGAGAAGCTGGCAGCACTTATGCGACGATTAGGAATATGTGAGGAATTAGGGACAGGATGGGATAAAATTGTCGAGAGTTGTGAACGGCTCCAACTACCTGCGCCTAAAATAGATTTATATGAAGAAAGTACAAAGGTCACCTTATTTAGTGAGATACCTTTTTCAAGTATTTCTGCTGAAGATAAGTTATGGGCATGTTACTTGCATGCCTGCATTAAGTATGTCCAAGGCGAACAGCTTACCAACAGCTCGCTGAGAGAAAGGTTTGGATTAAAAAACTCTTCAGCCGGAAGTATATCAAGGTTAATAAAAGAAGCGGTCGAAAAAAAGCTGATTAAACCGCTTGATCCAACTACAGCTCCAAGATATATGAAATACATTCCCGTTTGGGCTTAGTTTAACTTGCTGGTAATTTGCCATGGATGTCAAAAATAAATAATTACTATAAAACAAACCACCATATAAGCCATTTTCAGCATATCTGGATCCAATATATTGTTTATTTTAACTTGCCGGCAACTTGATTATCAGACATTAAAACTTGGTGCTTATATTAAGAATCGCAAAAGTATATCTTTATTAACCAAAAAAGACCACAGGTTAAGCCTGCGGTCTTATTATATGTATAACTTTGTATCACGCGTCAAATTTCAAGGGTTTGCAGGCGGTCTCAGCGCAGTTTGACCCGGGAAACGTAGCCCAATCAGCTTGCAAGCAGGCTGAGCTGCTTTCTAATGCCCTGTCCTCTGTCCCGCAAGTATTTTATCTCGTTTTCAAGCTCGTTTATATAGTTCCCGGTCGATAGAATCGGCCTTGAGTAGTCGTAAAACAGCCCCTTGTTGGCGTTCGGCTGCTCAAAGGAGGCAAAACCGATGTCCGGTTCAAGCTTCGAGAGCATTTCGCTAAGGGCAGAGTCAAGCTCCCTGATTTCCTTCAGTTTTAAGCCCGAAAGCAATTTCGTGCGGAGCTTTCCTATAGGAACTCCCACTAAGGGAATAAAGCCGAAAACATCTATGATATTGGCCACACGGAGCTTTTTTTCGGCTTCATCAAGCATCCCGGACATCTCAAGACACTGGCTTTGCAGGCTTTCCTTCAGCTGCGCGTCAACCAGAGCCGGCAGGGCCTTTCCGATTTTCGCGCCCAGCTCAAATACGTCCCGCGCTCCTTTAATCTCCGGCTGAGATAAAAGGCTCTTCAAAGCGGGGTACTCGCCCAGCTCTCCGACATGCTCCTCGACCGTATCCGCTATCGCCTCGGGGTTCTTAAACATCGCCTCTATCCGGTCAAGGCTGAAGCGTGCCATCAGCAAATAGCTAAGCTGCCTCAATCTCTCGCTTGCGCCCTGGTCATCAGTCTCCGGGTTAAGCAGACCTCTGCTCTGGATGGCTTTGACCAATTTTTCCGGCAGCACGGTTTGCCGAATCACTTTCTTTTCAGTCATCCGAAATCCCCCTGCTTCCATATCATTTATTTATTTTAATTTTATTGTCGGCCTGAAGGAGCTTGCTTGCCGCGCCAAACTTTTTTGGGGCATATCGCTTCCATCATAACAATCGCGCCCTCAAGGCGGTTTTTCTAAAAGCATTTCGGAGGCTCCGTCGCCAGCAGGGCCAGCGCATCCCCAAGCTGGTTGAACAGGAGACCCAAAAACGCTATTTCCTCCTTGCTTCTGTCCTTTGCAATCGCAAGCGCCAGCGCGGTGACAAACGTGGCCCACTCGCATGAACGCATCAAACCACCCCCAGTTTAAGATATGTCATCAAAAACCGTGTGTGATTGATGATTTTTACGCCGCGCCCGCTCAGGAAATGTTTTTGCATCAATTGGGCTTTAAGTACACAAACAGGTCGTAGTTCGGGGTTACCGTGTTTCCGTAATCGTCCTGCAGGAAGCAGCATATGTATATGTTTTTTGCATCGCTTTTTACATTGTAAAACAGGGTCTGAACGATGTTGCCGTCGTTAAGCTGCACGACGTCCGCAATCGCCAGAATCGCGCCGTTGTCGTCGAGCAGGACGCAGTACATCTTCTCAACGTCCGAGGGCATCTCCGTCACCATGAGCACGGTCAGCCGCCCGCCGACGTTTATCTTGTACTTATAGTAGTCTATGTCCGAGTCCGAGGATATCCAGCCGTTAATCGTCTGCCCGTTGGAGGTAATAAGCTGGGCCGAGGACATGGAGTTGTTCGGCTCGACCTCGGGCCTGTTGTCGTCGTATATCCAGACCTGGTAATACGCGGTCTGCAGGTAGAACTGCTCCATTGTGAGGGGCGACGAAGTGTCGACCGCCGCCAGCTCCTTTATGTTTACGGCGAAGTTTATGTTCTGGCCGGTGGTCAGCGTAAGGCTGTTGATGCCTATGACCTCCCCGTAAATGTTGAGAAGCGGTCCGCCGCTGTTCCCGGTCGAAATCGGGGCGGTTATCTGTATGCAGTTTATCCCTTCGACCAGCCTCGAGGCCGAGGACACAATGCCGTTTGAGAAGGTTCCGGTCAGGCCCTTGGGGCTGCCCAGAGCATAGACAGTCTCGCCCGTTTTTACCTCGCGGCTTGAGATTCTAAGGAAGGGCGTGCCGCTCTTGTCAATCTTAATCAGCGCAAGGTCCCTGGCCTTATCGTAGCCGAGCACATTTGTGACCTCGTACACGCTGCCGTCGTTCAAGGTCGCGGTAATCCTGTAAGCGCTCTCAATGACATGGTAGTTGGTCGCTATCGTGCCGTTTTCGTCTATGAAGAAGCCCGAGCCCAGGGACTCGGCTACCCCGCTCTTGTTGTAGATTGTAAGCTCAACGGTCGCCGGCGCCGCCAGGGTATATATCTCGGTCGAGCTGTAGGTCGCGGTGCTCCACTGCGCGATGACCGTAATATCCGAGCGCACCTCGCTGAACGGGGCGCTCCAGCCCATGAAGTCGTAGCCTTCCCTCGTGCAGGTCGGCGCGACAGCAGCCTCGCCCTCCTTTACGGTCTGCACGAGATGGCCTTCCACGAGCGTGCCGCCGTTTAAGTCGAAGGTGACCGTGTAGGCCTTTGCCCATATCGCCTTAACCGTCACATCCTCCGTGACGTTATTATAGGAGCCCGTCCAGCCGTCCAGCAGATACCCGTCGCGCCAGACTTTGGGGGGAACTGCGCTGCCTCCGGCCCTTACGCTTTGCACGGAGTAGCCGGAGACGAGGGTCCCGCCGTCAAGGTCGAAGGTGACGGTATAGGCCCTGCTCCAGAGCGCCTTTACGGTCATATCCTGCGTTACATTTGAGAAATCCTGGTCCCAGCCGTCAAAGAGGTAGCCGTTCCTTGCGACTACAGGCGCCTCCGCAGAGGAGCCGTCCTTAACCTTCTGGACAAGCTCGCCTTCGGCCGAGCCGCCGTTCGGGTCAAAGGTCACTGTGTGCAGCTTAAGCCACCTTGCCGTGACCGTTGTCGCGCTTGTTATCTCCTGGAAGTCCCCGTCCCAGCCGTCGAAAACATAGCCCTCGCGCTCGAGAACGGGCGCAACGGCAGAGCCGCCGTTGGACACTATCTGCTCGGTCTCTCCGCTCACGACAGTCCCACCGGCGGGGTTGAATACAACCGTATGTACCTTCTCCCAGATGGCGGAGACAGTTTTGTCGCTGTTTATCGGCGAGAGGACGTCGTTCCAGGATACAAACCTGTACCCGGGCTTTTCGACAATCGGAGGAACAGCGCTTCCGCCCTCCTCCACCTTCTGCTGGAGCTCCCCGCCGCCAATCCTCATGCCGCCGTTGGTGTCGAAGGTAACAGTATATGTTTTACTGCAGGCTGTGAGAAATACCAAAAGAAAGACAGCCCACAAGGCTAGCAACACTGACTTTTTATTTAACATATCAGGGCGTACTCCTAAGCTCGTCTCTTTTTTATTTTTTCTATTTTATAATACCGCATATGGAAATGCAACATTATTTAAACCCCCTGGCTCCCTAATATTATAGACGTTAATTTTGATTTTTTGTTCTATTTTTCCAATAAATATATGAGCCTCAAAACGGTTATTAATATAGAAGATATGTGAAATTCAAACCCGGCATATAGGAAGCTAACGGCTGACACCTGCCGCACAACAAAGTCACGAAAGACGGAGGCATGGAAATGAGAATAACCGAACTTTTTAAGCAAAAAATGACCTTTTCCTTCGAGGTGTTTCCGCCCAAGATGGACCAGCCGATGGAGCCGCTCTTCGAGACGCTCGAGCACCTGTACAGGTTTAAGCCCGACTTTATAAGCTGCACCTACGGCGCGGGCGGCACAAACGTCGGGCGGAACCTCGAAATATGCAAGGCCATACACGGCTCCGGCAAGGCCATAGCCCTTACGCACTTTACCTGCATAGGGAACACGAAGGAGAGCATCAGAAAGCAGCTTCAGGACTATCTCGACAGCGGCATAGAGCATATACTCGCGATGCGCGGCGACCTGCCGGCCGGCTGGGAAGGCACGCGCGGCGATTTCAAGTACGCAAACGAGCTTGTGGAGTTTATCAAGTCGAACTTCCCGCAGTTTACGATAGCCGTCGCGGGCTATCCCGAAAAGCATATCCAGGCGGGCAGCTTCACCGAGGACATCGCACATCTCAAAGTCAAGGTCGACGCCGGCGCCGAGTTCATCATGACCCAGCTCTGCCACGACGTGGAGAAGTACCTGCGCTGGGTGGAGAAGATCCGCAGGGCGAACATCAACCTTCCGATAGTGGTCGGCGTCATGCCGGTCCTTGCGAAGGACGCGACTATACGCATGGCGGTTTCAAACGGCAGCTCAATCCCCGGCGACCTTGCCGAAGTCATAGGGCGCTGGGGCGACAGCCCGGAGGATTTCAAGAAGGCGGGCAAGGAGTACACCATAAAACAGATTTTCCGCTATATAGACGCGGGCATCGACGGACTTCACATCTATACGCTCAATAAGTGGAAGGATGTAAGCGAGATTCTGAACAAATCGGGCATCCGCGTCGCAGAAGAGTAGGCAAAAAGCCTGGTTTATATAAAGCCCCTGCCGGCTACGGCAGGGGCTATTTCCCGAAGGAAAGCCGATTATGCGATTGTATTAACCTGCTCTTTATGCTACAATCCTCTGGAAAAGGAGGTCTGTTGATGTCGAAAAAGAAGACAGCTGCCGAAAAGATGCGCGGCCGCTTTTTCAGGCGCATTCGAGCCGACTTTAAGAGGCAGCCGCTCGTATTTATGACATATTTCATCCTTCGTCTCCTGGTTATCGTCATAATGATAACCCAGTTCTACAACGAGTCCTACGACTCGGTATTCCTGTGCCTGCTTACGCTCTTCCTTTTCTCGCTCCCCTCCTTTGTGGAAAAGCGCCTTAAAATCGAAGTGCCGAGCACGCTTGAAGTGCTTATACTGCTCTTCATATTCGCCGCAGAAGTTCTGGGCGAGATACGCGAATATTATGTCATATACGCGTACTGGGACGTCCTGCTCCACACGGTCAACGGCTTTCTCTGCGCCGCAATCGGCCTTGCGATGATTGACATACTCAACCAGAGCGATCGTTTCGTCTTCCGGCTGTCGCCGCGCTTTGCGGCGATGGTCGCCTTCTGCTTTTCAATGACCATAGGCGTGCTGTGGGAGTTTTTTGAATTCGCCATGGACACGTTCTTCGGCATGGATATGCAAAAGGACACGATAATCCCCGTGATAAGGTCCGTAATGCTCAACCCCGAGGGAAGAAACGTCCCCGTGACCGTCGCAGTCGAAAGCGTGATTGTAAACGGCGTAGAGTGGAACCTCGGCGGCTACCTCGACATAGGCCTTGTCGACACTATGATGGACCTGTTCGTCAATTTTATCGGGGCCGCCGTTTTCTCGGTGTTTGGATATTTCTACATAAAGAACCGCGGCGAGGGCAGGGGCAGCTTCGTCACGAGCCTTCTGCCGAAGAAAATCCGCGAGACCCTCGCCGAGGAGCTTGCCGAGAGCGGGCAAATGGAACTTGCAAACGACGACGAGCCTGATGACAACTGAATTCTGCAGGCGGGGGGAAAGCCCTCCGCCTGCTTGTTTTAAGTTCGCCGCCCAAAGCAAATAAAAAGAGGAAGCTCGACTCTCTCCGCCAAATTCTTCGCAAGCTTACGCGGGCTTCGACGTAGGGTCCGTATATTTTTCAAATTGGCCGGACTTTTAGGAATTAATTTCTATTTAGTGGAATTTATTAACATTTCCAACACAGTTATCCACAGTCTGCTGCCGAAATTTGACGAAATCGCTCGCAAATCAACCCTCTCGGCGCCTTTTGGGGCTGTAAATGCCGAAGATGTGCAAATAAAGCCGGCAGGAAAAGACCTGCCGGCTGTTTTTGAATTGCCCTTTTTCAGTTTTTCTCCTGCGTCGGAGTGGCGATTACCTCTTTGAGCGCGGTTGCGAGGCCCGCGATTGCCTGTATCTCGGAGGGTATTATTATCTTCGTCGCCTTGCCGTCGGCTGCGGCCGTGAACGCCTCGAGCGAGCGAATCTTTATGAAAGCGTCGGAGGGGTTTGCCTCGTTGATGAGCTTAATGCCTTCCGCGACCGCTCTCTGGACCGTCAAAATCGCCTCGGCCTGGCCGGTCGCCTCGAGAATCTGCGCCTGCTTCTTCGCCTCGGCCCTCAGAATCTCGGCCTCCCTCTCGCCCTCGGCGACGAGAATCGCGGAGCGCTTTTCGCCCTCGGCGCGCAGTATAGCTTCGCGGCGCTCGCGCTCGGCCTTCATCTGCTTTTCCATGGCGTCCTGAATTTCTCTGGGCGGGATAATGTTCTTAAGCTCCACGCGGTTTACGCGGATACCCCAGGGGTCTGTCGCCTCGTCGAGGATTATTCTCATCTTGCTGTTTATAGTGTCTCTGGATGTCAGGGTCTGGTCGAGCTCCATATCGCCTATGATGTTTCGCAGCGTCGTCGTCGCGAGGTTTTCAAGCGCGACCATCGGGTGCTCGACGCCGTAGGTAAAGAGCTTGGGGTCCGTTATTTCGAAATAGACAACCGTGTCAATCTGCATGGTGACGTTGTCCTTCGTGATGACGGGCTGGGGCTTGAAATCCGCGACCTGCTCCTTAAGGGACACAACTTTCGCAACCCGCTCGATAAGCGGAATTTTGAAATGCAGGCCGACCGTCCAGGTCGTGTGGTAGGCGCCCAGGCGCTCGATTACATAGGCCTTCGCCTGCTGGACGATGATAATGTTTTTCGCGATAATCAGCAGGACCAGGGCTATAAAGACGACAATCGCGGCTGTGCCGACAATGTTTTCAAATCTCGGCATGTTTTTCCTCCTTATTTTTATTTTGAAGTCCCCGATACAGTTTCGGCTGAACCCAGCTTTTCAACGATGAGCTTTACGCCTTCTATTCGGATTGAGCGGACCTGTTCTCCCTTTTCAATTATCTCTCCGCTCTCCGAGCGGGCGCGCCAGAGCTTTCCGCCGACATGGACGGCGCCGGTTTCACGCAGATTGTCGATACGCTCGGTGACAATGCCGACCATGTCCAAAACCCTGTCCGCGTTCGTCGCAACATGCCTGGCGGAGAGGAGTTTCTTGGACAGCGGGCGCGTGATGACAAGCGTAAGCGCCGTAAAGATGATAAAGCAGGCCAGCTGAACTATGATTTTCGCCTTCAAAACAGCGCTTATAAATGCGGCCAGCGCGCCCACGGCAAACCAGATTGAAACAAGGCCCACGGTCGCCGCCTCGATCACGATAAAGACAATAAAAGCGACCAGCCATATTACTATCAAAACACAGCCCCCCTTATAACAGATAAGGCACCGGCGAAAACGCGTATCTGACACGGCGCCCCAAGGCCTTTTTCGGCGTCCCAAAGGTTAGACGAAGTTTTGTAAAAAACTGTTCCTTTGGCAGCGCTTAATAAATGTCCTCGGCCCACATTTTTATCATATGGGCTCTGTTACTACAAATTACATATTACCTAAATCCAGATATTTACTAAATTATATCATGCCGCGGTTTTTGTGTAAATGATTAAAAATTGGCTTTACAAAACCAAAGGTGCCGCCTTTCAGGGCGACACCTTTTTTAAATTTTTCAAATGGTCGTAGATGCTTGTTCCTCTCGAATCTATCCCGACGGTAAGCGGAAATTCCTCGACGGTCATCCGTTTTATCGACTCGCAGCCGAGCTCCGGGAAGGCTATTACCTCCGAGGATTTTATATGCCTTGCTATAAGCGCGCCCGCGCCGCCTACCGCGCAAAAGTATATTGCGCCGTTTCTGACTATAGCGGAGACTACCTCCGGGCTGCGCTCGCCCTTGCCTATCATCCCGAGAAGGCCGAGGTCCAGAAGCCGGGGCGTGAAGGCGTCCATTCTCCCCGAAGTCGTCGGCCCGCAGGAGCCGACGACCATGCCCTCCCTTGCTGGCGTGGGCCCGGCATAGTATATTACAGCGCCGCGAATCTCAAAGGGCGGCTGCCTTCCGGCCTCAAGCAGCTCGAATATCCTCTTGTGAGCGGCGTCCCTCGCGGTATATATTGTGCCGGAGAGAAGCACCCTGTCTCCGGCCCGGAGCTCTGGTATCATCGTCTTTAGCTCGGAGGTGTTTATATTATAAACTCTCTGACCCATCTGTTCCTCCCTGCTTTTCGGCCCTGCATTAAAACTCCCGGCGTTAAAAGATAATACAAAGAGCCGCTTTACTCGCCCACGCCCTTGTCCTTTTTTATGAGGTTGTCTAGGCTCTCAAGGTCGTCGGCGGTCTTTTCAAGCACCGTGTTCACAAGGCTAATGCGCTCGCCCATTCGGTTAATCTCCCCGCGCAGGTGCGCCGCCGTAACCTCAGTGCCCGACCTTATCTCCTCGTACTCGCTCTTGAGCGTGGAGATTATCTCGCCGACCCTGTCCATTATCCTCTCGTACTCGGACATAGCGCGCTCCTCTATCTCCTGCGCCCTCTTGAGCGCCTCGACCTCGAGCTCCGAGAGCTTTCTTTTCATCTTCTCGTAGCCCGATATTATCTCGGCGTCGCTGTTTATCTTTTCCTGCATCGAGGCTATGGTCTCCCTAAGGCGCTCGTTCTCCTCGCACTCGGCCTTCAGCCTTTCAATCTCGCCGTTTAGCTCCTCGTTCTGAGCGCCAAGCTCCGCCGCCTGACGGGAAAGCTCCTCGACCCTGCTCTTCAGCTCCTGATTTTCCTCTTTCAGCTTCGAGCACTGCTCTTTGTACTCGTTTAGTTCTCTGGCTATCTTGCTTATATAGGCGGCGACATCCTTGCGGTTGAAGCCGCCGAAAAGACTGCCTCTGAATTTCCCTGTATTGTTCTCGGCCATAATACCCCGCCTTTCGTCTCAGCTCTGAAGCTGTTGATACGCCGCTTTGAAATCACTCGATGTCCGCCGCCACCACCGGAAGCGGGGTGTGCGCGTCCAAGCAAGGCATCTACAAAATCTATATCTATCCAATAAATTTCGTCAGCTTTCCCCCGCGCCCAACAGGCTGCGAGAAAAGCGCCCAAAATACTCCGCGCCCGCCCGTTTCAAGTCGGCGACAGGCTCGATAAAACAATCATTTTGTGGCTATTCTATCACAGCTTGCCGCTTATGGCAATAAAATCTACAAAAAGCCAGGCCCCGCGCGCGGGCAAAAAAATATTAGTATTTATGTTTAGTTATGTTTAGTTATGTAATATTCACCCGTATTGAATAACTGACAACCATTTCTATCCCGTGAAAACCTTGAAATATTCAGAGTTGTGCACATTTTCCACAGAGTTATCCACATTGATTATGTCAACCGGAGATTAATAATATGCAAAGGAGGTTAACATAATAGCAAAAGCTGTCATTTTAAGGCGCGCAAAAAACTCTTGACAAGATAAAATTTCCAATATATAATTACGCCCAAAAAACCGTTGAGTGGGAATAGTAGCTGTCAGGAGAACGTCAAAGAGAGCCGCGGTCGGTGAAAAGCGGTACGGTATCCGGCAGTGAATGGGCCCATGAGGGCAAACCGAAAGGCGGAAAACCGGCCGAGTAGGGGCGACGGAGTGGCGCTTCGTTAAAAAAGCCGGCACATGACAGTGTGCGCAGAGTGGGCGCAAAATACTTGCGTCAAGCCGGGTGGCACCGCAGGAGCTCAATGCTCTTGTCCCAGCATCAGTATCGTTGGGGACAAGAGCATTTTTTGTTGCCTGTCCCCAATAGAAAAAATGAAAGGGGTAAATGAGAATGGCAAAGCAAGTTCCGTACAAAATCTATCTCACCGAGGCAGAGCTGCCCAAAGCTTGGTACAACGTCCGTGCGGACATGAAGACTGGCCACAGTCCCATGCTGCACCCGGGCACCTTAAAGCCCGTGACGGCGGAGGACCTCACTCCCGTATTCTGCGAGGAGCTCGTTAAGCAGGAACTCAACTCTACCGACAGGTACATCGAAATTCCGGAGGAGATACGCGACTTCTACAAGATGTACCGCCCCTCTCCGCTGGTTCGCGCCTACTGCCTTGAAAAGGCACTCAACACTCCCGCGAAGATTTACTACAAGTACGAGGGCGGCAACACCTCGGGCAGCCACAAGCTCAATTCCGCCGTCGCGCAGGCCTATTACGCCAAGAAACAGGGCCTCAAGGGCGTGACGACAGAGACCGGCGCCGGCCAGTGGGGTACTGCCGTGTCGATGGCCTGCAGCTACTTCGGCCTCGACTGCCGCATATACATGGTCAAGGTCTCCTACGAGCAGAAGCCCTACCGCAAGGCGGTAATGGAGACCTACGGCGCAAAAATATTCGCCTCGCCCTCGGATACCACCGAGATAGGCAGGAAAATACTCGCCGAGTTCCCAGAAACGACCGGCAGCCTCGGCTGCGCCATCTCCGAGGCCGTAGAGGCGGCGCTGACGAACGAGGGCTACCGCTACGTGCTCGGCAGCGTCCTCAACCAGGTTCTCATCCACCAGTCGGTAATCGGCCTCGAGGCGAAGGCCGCCATGCTCAAGTACGACGAATATCCGGACATTGTAATCGGCTCGGCAGGCGGCGGCTCGAACCTCGGCGGCCTCATGGCACCGTTCATGGAGGATAAGCTCGCGGGAAGACGCGCCCCGTACTTCATCGCTGTCGAGCCCGCCTCCTGCCCCTCCATGACCAGAGGAAGATTTGCCTACGACTTCTGCGACACCGGAAAGGTCACGCCGCTTGCAAAGATGTACACGCTCGGCTCGGCCTTCATACCCTCGGCCAACCACGCGGGCGGGCTGCGCTACCACGGCATGAGCCCGATTCTCTCGCAGCTCTACCACGACGGCTATATCGACGAGGCCAGGGCCGTCGAGCAGACCTCGGTATTCGAGGCGGCGGTGCAGTTTGCAAGGGTAGAGGGCATACTCCCCGCTCCGGAGAGCGCGCACGCCATACGCGTGGCGATAGACGAGGCGATAAAGTGCAGGGAGAGCGGCGAAGAGAAGACCATACTCTTCGGCCTCACCGGGACCGGCTACTTCGACCTCTCGGCCTACATGGCATACAACGAGGGCAGGATGAGCGACTACATCCCGACGGACGAGGACCTCGAGAGGGGCTTTGCGAGCATACCCTCGCTCCCGGGCATCCAGTAAGCAAAAAAGACAGAGGAGATGGTTTACCCATCTCCTCAAACTGTCGACAAAGCCCTTTCGGGCGTTACCGACAAAAAACTGCATGCAGGTCGCTCAGCCGCTCCCTGCATGAGATGTGTCATTTCCGACGCACATGTCGCCGGAAACGACGCAATTTGAATCCTTTTGCCGCTGCGGCGGCAAACTCTGCAAGGCTTTTTTCGCAGAAACAGATTTGTCTACAATCTGAGGAGATGGGATACAAATCCCATCTTCTTCTATTTGCCTTTTTTTGAATAAACCCCAACGTTTATTGTTCGCTTGCTTTTCATGGAATTATTGATATAATATGGAATTAAATACACATATTTCATACAGAGAAAACTTCGGATGAAAAAGCGAAGGCTAAATCATGTAGTCATTAAGGCTATAGGGTTTCCTCGGCTGATAGATGGTGCGCCGCCATCACCTTTTTTTCTGCAAATTAATGTTTTTTTCGCTGTCATATGGATGCTTTAATGGGCATAAAATTGCCCGAAGGAGCTTATCCGAACTCAAAGCGAAAATAATTAATGAAAGGATAATGCAAATTGAAAAGAAGAGTTTTATCACTGCTCCTCTGCGCGCTTCTGCTTGCAGGCCTTGCCTTCGGCTGCGCAAACAAGAACGCTAAACCAAGCCCCAAGGATTCGTTTTTTGAAATCGCCGACGGCATCGGCAAGCTCGAGGAAATCGGTTTCGACGCCTCGCTAAGCATGAATATCCCCAAGGATTCCGGTAAAGGCTACACGAGCTTCCTGGGCGACATCAGCGACGCAAATCTCCTCATAAGCGGCAGCTCCTCAAAGTTCTTCAAGCAGTTTGCATGCGAAATTGTGGCCACGGTAAGGGGCTCTCAGGGAGAGTCCACCCTGAAGGTCACGGACATACTCTGCGATGAGAGCGGAATGTACTTAAACCTGCGCTCGCTTTTCAACGTAATCAGCATAGTCATGGGGCTCGGCGGCCCCTACGACGCGCTGTTTTCCTCGGACTATCTGAGGATAAACCCCGAGGAACTGTCCTCGTTTGCCGGAGTGCCCCTGACCAACTGGCCCGGCACGGACAAGGAGAATATGCCGAAGAGACTGGAGCTCAACGAGCACATGCTCAAGGTGATTAAGGACTCCCTGAAGGACGAATATTTCAAGGAAGAGGGCGGCGTCTACACTCTCTCCCTCAATTCCCCGGCTGCGTCAGAGATTCTAAAGGCCTTCTTAAGCGACGTGGATGCAAACGCCGGCCTGTACGCCGACGCCCTGCTCGAAACGGATGCCCTGGTCCCGGGCTATCTTGCCGCGCTGGGGCTTGATAAGGAAAGCCCGAGCCGCGACGATGTTATAGCCTTCGTAAAAGAAAAGGCGGCCGAGCTGTCCGAGGATGCGGCGAAAGATGAAGGCGGCGACACCTCCTCCCTGCTCGTCTCGCTTAGCAAGGGCAAGGCCGAGAAATCCTATGACATAAGGGTGTCGCTCACAGACTCCGGGGACAACATCGACATAAGGGCAGATATCTCCCTTGCCGAAGTTGCGACGGAGAAAAAGATACCGCCGAAGAACTACGTAAAACTGGAGGACTTCTTCTCGGTCTTTCTGATGTAAGCAAATCCCCCACCGCTTTCAGAAAAAAACACCCCGATTGCAGGCGGCTTTCGCCGGACGCAACCGGGGTACTTTTATATGCGCTTGAAGCTCTTGTCGAGAGCGTTTTTCGTAAGCTCGACCGACACTGGCCTGCCGTGCGGGCAATATTTTATCTCGCCCGACATTACAGCGGAGACGATAGGCCGGTACTCCTCGGGCCGCGAGAGCTTCCCCGCCTTTATAGCGGCCTTGCAGGCTATGCTTGCGAGAATCTCGTCCCTGAGGTTTAAGGCCCCCGGCCTTTTCCCGAGCCTTATTTCCTCGCAGATTTCGGTAAGCAGCGCCGTAATCTCCGAAACCTCTATTCCTTCCGGCGCGCTGTTTATGGCGAGCGCCCCGCCGCCGTAATCCTCAATCTCAAAGCCCATCTCATAGAGCAGCTTGCGGTTTTCAAGGAGGATTGACGCTTCCTCGCGCCCAACCCGGGCGATGTGAGGCGTCAGCAGGGTCTGGGCCATCGGCCCCGCCTCGCTTGCCTTGAGCCTGTCAAAGAGCATCCGCTCGTGCGCCGCGTGCTTGTCGATAAGAAAGAGGCTCTCGCCGCGCTCGACGATTATGTAGGAGCCCATCGCCTCGCCGATTATCCTGTATGGGGCTTCCTCGGGCGCGGGCTTTAATTCCTGCGGCGGCCGCTCCTCCGCTTTTTCTTCTTCCGCCTCCTGCGTTTTCACAGAGCCGTAGAGTATCTTAATCTGCTCAAAGACCCCGGGCCTAGGAGTCCCGCCGCTCTCAGGCGGCCTGATAACCGTTCTAAAGGCGACGCCGGCATTGTAGGCTGCTTCTTTGCCCGCATCCTCTTTCACATTGTCGCTTAAGGCGGGCGGCGCTGCGTCCTCTTCGGCCTTACTTGTTTGCCCTGCCGCGGAGGGCTCGGGGTACGGCCTTGCTATCTCCACCCGGGGAACCATCCTCTCCCCGTCGAGCGCCGCCTTCACGGCGTAGTGCACGGTGTCGAAGACCTGCCGCTCGCTTAAGAATTTAATCTCCGTCTTCGCGGGGTGGACGTTCACGTCGACCGTCGCGGGATTGAGGCTGATGTAGAGAACGCATGAGGGAAAGCGCCCCGCGAAAATCCTGTTCCTGTACGCCTGCTCCAGCGCCGTCTGCAGGAGCGCCGATTTCACGTATCTCCCGTTTACGAAGAAAAACTGGTGGCTCCTGTTGCCCCTCGCCGCGTCGGGCGAGCAGACATAGCCGCGCACATTAAGGCCCTCGCCCTGGAAGCTTACCTCGAGCAGCGAGCCTGAAAACTCGCGCCCGAGCACGGAATATATGCAGGAGTCCGCCCGCCCGTCGCCGGGGGTCTGGAACTCCTCTTTTTCGTCCCTGATAAAGCGCAGCGAGACCTCGGGGTGCGAAAGGGCGCAGCGCAAAACCGCCGCCGATACCGCGGCGCCCTCGGCGGCGTCCTTCTTCATGAACTTAAGCCTCGCCGGGGTGTTGAAAAACAAATCCCGCACGATTATCGTCGTGCCCTCGGGGCAGCCGACGGGCGAGAGGTCGAGCACATTGCCGCCCTCGAGCGATATGTACGTGCCCTCGGCGGCATTGCGCTCCCTTGTGAACATCTCCACGCGGGACACCGCCGCTATCGCGGCGAGGGCTTCGCCGCGAAATCCGAGGGTCTTTATCGAGGAGAGGTCCTCCTCTCTCAAAAGCTTGCTCGTCGCGTGCCGCAGAAAGGCGGTGGGGACGTCCTCCGGCGCTATGCCGCAGCCGTCGTCGGTCACGCGGATGTAGGTCATGCCGCCGCTTTTTATCTCCACTGTCACGGAGAGAGCGCCCGCGTCTATCGAGTTTTCGCAAAGCTCCTTAACCACCGAAGCGGGGCGCTCGACCACCTCTCCCGCGGCAATCAGGTCCGCCATATGCTGCGGCATTTCGAATATTTTAGCCATTTTGTCCTCCAAACGGGGAAAACTATCTCCTGCCTACCTGTAGACTATCTCAAGGCCCTTTACGAGGCGGGGGTCCACGTCTATCCGCACCTTGTCGCCGTTCTGGCTGTCGGTGGACGTGACGTTTATAACCATGAAGTTCATGCCTATCCCGCCCATAATCCTCGCCTTTCCGGAACCGACCTTCACAAGGGGCCTGTTCTGCTTAAGCTGGCCGCCCAGAACTGCGCCGAGGCGCGAGAACGGGCCCTTGAGGCTCAGCCCGGAACAGTCGGGGCTCTGGCCGACCCCGTTGTACCAGCCCACCGGCACCACGGCGGTTTTCAGGGGCTTTTTGATTTTGCCCCCTCCGCCGGCCCCTATCTTCCCGCCGGCCGGATGCCATTTTACCTCCTCGAGCCCCGCCTCGATATAGCCGACCTTCTTAAGCCCGAAGTTCTCCTTGCCGGGCAGCCTTCCGATAAGGGCGCTGCCGGGGCAGACCGCGTCGAGATTGCAGAAATCGTACTTGAAAAGCGCGACGGAGTCGGCGGCGTGCGCTATGCCGGTCTCAAAGCCGGCCTCGTTAATCTTCGCTATGACCGCCCTGAAGCCCTCGAGCTCTTCCCGCACCTGCTTTTCCTTCTTCAGGGCGTCTGAAAAGCGCATGTATATGCCGGATATAGCGAGATTGGACATATAGTTGTATATCGACAGTATCTTGTCGACCTCGTTCGGTCTAAAGCCGTAATGCCCGAGGCCCATGTCGATTTTTATATGCACTTCCGCTACCGTGCCGAGGCCCTCCGCAATGCCGTTGATGGCCGCCGCGGCCTCGTGTGAGCCGACGGTCAGAATAGCGCGGTTTTCAACAAGCTTTTTTATCTCCTCGGGGTCGAGCGTGGAGCGAAGCATGAGGATATTCTCCTCCTCAAAGCCCTCGCTCCGCAAAAGAGCGACAGCCTCGGTCTCCGATACCGCGAAAGAGCCTATGCCCTCCCCGCGCAGAAGCCTTGCCGTCTCAATCAGGCCCATGCCCTGGGCGTTGGCGCTTAAGTTTGCTATAATCTGTGCGCCGTCCGCCCTCTGCTTGATAAGCTGCAAATTGAATGCGACATCCTGCCTGTCAATGACCAGTGCCTTCATAGGCGCAGCTCCCTTTCCCAAAATTTATTGGTTTCGGCTTTCTTCTACCAGTATAGCTACTTCCCGACAATTCGTCAAACACCCGTTGTATATTTTCCGCCAAAATGTTAAAATAGTGTACTATTATGTGAACGGAGAAAACTGCCTTGAGACGCATGGAAACATCTGAATACGAATTTGAGAGCCAATTTGACATAATGGACAGAATAGCGGCGAGAAACAGCCTGCTCCCCTCGCCTCCGAAGGCCTTTGTCGACACCTACGGCTGCCAGCAGAACGAGTCGGACAGCGAGCGGCTGCGCGGGATGCTAAGCCGCATGGGCTACGTGTTTACGCAGAACGAGAACGAGGCCGACATCGTGGTAATCAACACCTGCGCGGTCCGCGAGCACGCCGAGATGCGCATACTCAGCAACGTCGGCGCGCTTGTCCACGCCAAGAAAGCGAAAAAGGACATGATTATCGCCGTATGCGGCTGCATGGTCCAGCAGGAGCACATGGCCGAGAAGATAAAGAAGTCCTACCCGCACGTGGACCTTGTCTTCGGCACGCACGAGCTGCAGAACTTCCCGGAGCTTCTCGAGCGCCTGCTTCTCTCGCCCAAGCGCAGGCGGATTTTCGCCGTCACCGACTCGGAAGGGCGCATAACGGAGGGCCTCCCCGTTTACAGGGACAGGGGCGTCAAGGCCTGGCTGCCCGTCATGTACGGCTGCAACAACTTCTGCTCCTACTGCATAGTGCCCTACGTCCGAGGCAGGGAGAGAAGCCGCCTGCCCGAGCACATATTCGCCGAGGCAAGGGAGCTTGTGGCCTCCGGCTACAAGGACATCACGCTTTTGGGGCAGAACGTCAACTCCTACGGCAAGGACCTCGGAACAGGCGTCGACTTTGCCTACCTCATCGAGGAGCTGAACAAAATCGAGGGCGAGTTCCTAATACGCTTCATGACCAGCCACCCGAAGGACGCGACTAAACGGCTCTTTGAGACGATGGCGGCCTGCGAGAAGGCCGCAAGGCATATCCACCTGCCCTTCCAGGCGGGCAACAACCGCGTTCTTAAGGCGATGAACCGCGGATACACGAAGGAGCAGTACCTCGAGCTCATCGCGATGGCAAGGGAGATAATGCCCGACATCGTGCTGACAAGCGACGTAATCGTGGGCTTCCCCGGCGAGACCGACGAGGAGTTCGAGGACACGCTGGACATCATCAGGAAGGTGCGCTTCGACGCGCTCTTTACCTTTATATATTCAAAGAGAAAAGGCACCCCCGCTGCCGAGATGCCCGACCCCTTCACGAGAGAGGAAAAGCAGAGGCGCTTTGACAGGCTCCTCGAGATTCAAAACGCAATCTCCTCCGAAAAGCACGCCCAGTATGTCGGGAAAACCATCCGGGTGCTTGTCGACGGCGAGGGCGAGGGCGGAGAGTACAACCTTACCGCGCGCACCTCGGGCGGCAGGCTCGTCCACCTTGCGGGCGACCGGTCGCTTATCGGCTCCTTCATCGACGTCGAGATAACAGGCAGCACAAACTGGGGGCTGTTCGGAAAAATCAAGTAGGAGGTGGGGCTCTGTGGGCGAACTTACGCCGATGATGAAGCAGTACAGGGAGATTAAGAGCCGGACCCCGGACTGCATTTTGTTCTTCAGGCTCGGCGATTTCTACGAGATGTTCGACGAGGACGCCAAGACCGCGTCCAGAGAGCTGGATCTGACACTCACGACAAGGGACAAGGGCAAGGACCCGGAGGACCAGACGCCGATGTGCGGCGTGCCCTACCACTCCAGCGAGGCCTATATAGCAAGGCTTCTCGCCAAGGGCTACAAGGTCGCAATCTGCGAGCAGATGGAGGACCCGGCGCTGGCCAAGGGCCTTGTCTCCCGCGAGGTCGTGCGCATAATAACCCCCGGTACCGTCATCGACAGCTCCATGCTCGATGAAAACAAGCCGAACTATATAGCCTCGGTCTACCTCGGCCCGAAGGGCGGCGCCGTGTGCTTCGCCGACATATCGACGGGCGAGTTTTCGCTCGCGGAGTTCTCTCAGGACGCCGAGTCGCATATAGTAAACGAGCTGGGGCGCTACCGCCCCGCGGAGGCCGTTTTAAATTCAGCGGCGGCGGAAAACCCGAACATTGATGCCGCAATCAAGGCCCTTCCGAGCTGCCCCTTTCAGGTGGCGGACGAGCGCTTTGACCTAAGTGAGGGCACCGAGAGGGTTTGCGAGCAGTTTAACGCTCCCGACCTCGACTATCTCGGCCTTTCAAACAAGCAGGCGGCTGTCTGCGCGGCCGGCGCGCTGCTCTCCTACATACACGAAACCCAGAAAACCGAGCTTTCACATATAAACTCAATAAACTTCTACACCTCGGGGCGCTACATGGAGCTCGACATGCTGACAAGGCGCAACCTGGAGCTGACCGAGACCCTGCGCATGGGCGAAAAGAAGGGCAGCCTCCTCTGGGTCCTCGACAAGACCAAGACCCCGATGGGCGGCAGGCTTCTGCGCTCCTGGCTCGAAAAGCCGCTTCTGACGCCCGCGACCATAAAGCGCCGCCTCAACGCTGTCGACGAGCTGTGCAGGGAGAACATAGCAAGGAGCGAGATAATGCTCAATCTGCGCGAGGTCGGAGACATCGAGCGCCTTATCAGCAGGATAGTCTACGGCACCGCCAACTGCCGCGACCTTGTCGCGCTCTCATCCTCGGTGTCGAAGCTGCCTGCAATAAAGAAGCTCCTATCGCCGATGAAATCCGCGGCGCTCAGGGAGCTTGCCGAGCTCGACCCGCTTGAGGACATAGGCGCCAGAATCGACCGCGCCATCGTCGACGACCCGCCTTTCTCCGTGCGCGAGGGCGGCATGATACGCATGGGCTACAGCGAGGAAGTCGACCGGCTGCGCCGCCTTACCGAGAACGTAAACAGCGAAATCGAGGCGATAGCAGTTTCCGAGCGCGAGAAGACGGGTATAAAAAAGCTCAGGGTCGGTTACAACAAGGTGTTCGGCTACTACATAGAGATTCCCCGCTCCCAGAGCTCCGAGGTGCCCGAGAACTATGTGCGCAAGCAGACGCTCGCCAACTGCGAGCGCTTCGTCACGCAGGAGCTCAAGGAGCTTGAGGCCTCGATTCTGACCGCCCACGAGCGCCTCAAGACCCTCGAATACGAGCTCTTTACCGAGCTGCGTGAGAGCATAGCCGCCGAGGTAGTCCGCATACAGAAGACCGCGGCCGCGGTCGCGGAGGCCGACGTGCTGGCGGCTCTCGCCGAAACTGCTGTCCGGAACAACTACTGCATGCCCGAGGTGGACCTCTCCGACGTAATCGACATAAAGGAAGGCCGGCACCCCGTCGTCGAGCGCACCCACACGGGCGGGCTTTTCGTGCCCAACGACGTCTACCTCGACTGCGGCTCAAACCGCACGCTCATAATAACGGGCCCCAACATGGCCGGAAAATCCACCTACATGCGCCAGACCGCGCTCATCGTCCTGATGGCGCAGATAGGCAGCTTCGTCCCGGCAAAATCCGCGCGCATAGGGATTGTCGACAGGATTTTCACGCGAATCGGGGCTTCCGACGACCTTGCCGCGGGGCAGTCGACCTTCATGGTGGAGATGCAGGAGGTCGCCCAGATTCTCAAAAACGCCAGTCCGAAAAGCCTGCTCATCCTCGACGAGATTGGCCGAGGGACCTCGACCTTCGACGGCATGGCGATAGCCCGCGCGGTCGTGGAATACTGCAACGACAAGAGCAAGCTCGGGGCAAAGACCATGTTCGCCACCCACTACCACGAGCTGACGGTCCTCGAGAAGGAGCTCGAGGGCGTGAAAAACTACAATATCTCAGCGAAAAAGCGCGGTGACGAGGTCATATTCCTCAGGAAAATAGTGCCCGGCGGCGCCGACGAAAGCTTCGGGATAGAGGTTGCAAAGCTCGCCGGCGTGCCCGACTTCGTCATACGCAGGGCAAAGACCGTGCTTGCCTCCCTGGAGGGCAAAAAGCCGGATAAGAAGAAGATTATGCAGCCGATGGAACAGGAAGAGGACTTCGCCCAGCTTTCGCTCGACCATGTGGCCTCCGACGCCATAGCCGAGCGCCTACGCATGACGAACCTTGACACTATAACTCCACTGGAGGCAATGAACCTGCTCTACGAGCTGAAACGGAGTGTGGAATAATTTGAACCATGTCCAGCCGCTTAGCAAAAAGGAGCTGATATGCGGGCTTATCTTCCTACCAATATACATTTTCGTCCTGCCTTTGGCGGTAGGATACGCCTCCTTCGGTTTCTTTGAATTTTTTAAAATCAGCCCCTCGGATGCCCATGTCACGCTGCTTTATTATTTTGTTTCCCTTATATTTATCCTTATTGTCATGGGTTCATTCCTTAAGGAGTCCTTTTCCGCCTTTATCGGGAGACTGGGCAGCTCCCTCTACGCGACGCTTTTGGGCTACTTTATCTATCTTGCGCTCTTGTACGCGGTGTCCCTGATTATATCGATTATCATCGTCCAGCAGTCGCCGAACCCCAACAACGAGGCCGTGCAGGGCCTGCTGCGGCAAAACTCCAGGGCCATGATGATATCCTCCCTGCTCCTTGCTCCGATAGTGGAGGAAACGCTCTTTCGCGGCGTAGTCTTCGCGCCCCTGCTGAAGGTAAACCGCTTCGCCGCGTACGCCCTGTCCTTTCTGGTTTTCGCCTTCTACCACGTCTGGCAGTATATGCTCGCGGGGCCGACGCCGCAGTTTTTCATCTACCTGCTCCAGTATCTTCCCGGCGCCGTCGTCCTCTGCTGGGCCTATGAAAAAAGCGGGACCATATGGTCTCCGATTCTGCTGCACGCGCTTATAAACGCAGCGGCCATCCGTTCCCTGATGCAGCTTAACAGACTCGTCTAAAAATTAATCGTTTTTTCGACTTTTTTTAGCAAAATGTGCAGAATTCTGATTCCAGACTTGTCTGTTTATAGGTCTTATGCTATATTCTATGATGTCCGAATATCGGACATCATTTTATTTTTTGTAAGATATATCTTGTAAGATATTTCTTATAAAAAGGGAGTAAAAAGAGGAGTCATCATGATATGGATAGCTTAAAGACGCGCAAGGAAGTAAAAAACATAATCTTTTTCATCGCGGCCGTTTTCCTGGTCTTCCTCTCCCGAATAGTCCCGTTGCCCGAGGGTCTGACCAGGGAGGGCCTCACCTCCATCATGCTGCTCGTCGCTGCCATCCTGCTCTGGATTACCGAGGCAATGGACCTTGCGGCGATCACCATACTTATTGTCTCAACGATTCCCTTCTTTAAAATCATGTCCGCCGGCGCCATGTTCTCGAGCTTTGCCGGCAGCGTGTTCTTCTTCGTGCTTGCGACCTTCGCGCTTACTGCGGCTCTTGCAAACAGCACAATACCCACCCGCATAGCCGGTCTTATCCTCCGCTGGTCCGGGCGGAATTCCAGAAAGCTTGTGCTTGGCTTCACTCTGGGTACGGCAATCCTTTCCGCCATCATGTCCAACGTTCCCACCTGCGGGCTTTTTGCTTCTCTCGCTCTGGCCATACTCAAGACCAACGGAGACCCCAAGCCCGGCACCTCCAGTCTCGGCAAGGCGCTGATGATTGGAGTCCCGGCCGGCTCTGTTATCGGCGGCTTCATTACTCCCGCCGGCGGCCCCACGAACGTTCTGGCCATCGAAATACTCGAGAAAACCGGCTTCAATATTACTTTCCTTGACTGGATGATAGTAGGCCTTCCGCTTGCGCTCATAAGCTGCGTCATCGTCGCTGTATGGCTCGGGATAGTCTTCCGCCCGGAGCCCATATCGGAGGAGGCGCTTGAAAAGGCAAAGCAGATGGTTAAGGACGCAGGCCCCATGTCCGCCCGCGAAAAGAAAATGCTCGTAATCATCTTCCTGATGTTCGTGTTCTGGATCTCCAGCACATGGGTCAAGGCCTTCAACACCACCCTCGTCGCCCTGCTCGGCATGAGCGCGTTCTTCCTGCCCGGCGTCAGGGTCCTTAAATGGGACCAGTTCACCGAGAACTCAAGCTGGGACGCTCTGTTCATGATAGGCGGCGTCGGCGCCCTCGCCCAGGCCATTCTGGACAGCGGAGCCGCCACCTGGCTTGTTAACACCCTGCTCGCAGGCGCCTCGTTCTGGCCTCCGGTGGTCGTCTACATAGTGATTTCGGCGGTCATCTGCATCCTGCACATCCTGATTCCCTCGGGTCCCGCGGTCGTGGGCCTTGCGGTAATGCCGATGATAGTCCTCGCCCAAAGCGCCGGCGTAAATCCCATCGCCGCCGCGGTCATCACCGCTTACTGGGGCGGCGTCACCCTGATGCTCCCCATAGACGCGGTGCCGATGCTGACCTACGGCTACGGCTATTACAAGATACCCGACATGGTCAAATTCGGATGGCTGCCTAGCATCGTGCTTATATTTATCGCCGGTCTTTTCATCCCCTTTGCGCTTGGTCTTTTGGGTTATTAATAAAAGAAGAATACAAATTCCCCGCCCTTTCGGACGGGGAATTTTCTTTTTTGCTTATGCGATAAGCCCCTGCTCTTAATCAATGCTTGCGCCGTATGGGAATGTCAATGGTTTTAAAAGCAAATGCCAAAAGCTAACGCAGCTAATACATAGGTGCAAAAATCACTCACAGCAACGGCGGATTATATCGCAAAGCGCTTACACCGTAATTGCCTGTTCCTTTTCGATTCTAATCTTTCCATCCTCGGCCTTGGCAATCAGCCTGTCGCCGGCCTTTATCTTGCCCTCAAGCAGCATCTCTGCTATGACGTCCTCGACGCTGCCCTGAATCGTGCGGCGCAGCGGCCTTGCCCCGTAAACCGGGTCGAAGCCCTTCTCCGCAAGATGGTCCAGGGCCGAATCGTCGCAGCGGAGCTTAAGCCCGAGCTTTTCCATACGCCTGCCAACCTCGGCGAGCATCCTGCTTGCAATCTCGCGGATATTCTCGCGGCTGAGGCGGTGGAAGACTATGATTTCGTCGACCCTGTTCAAAAACTCCGGCTTAAAGGTGCGGCGCAGCTCCTTTAAGACCTCTTCGCGGATTTCCTTGGAGCTGGCTTCCTCGCTGCTCTCGCTCGGAGCGCTGAAGCCAAGGCGCTTCCTTGTTTCGGTGATGTTCTTCGCGCCTACGTTCGAGGTCATAACTATTATCGTGTTCTTGAAGTCCACAACCCTGCCCTGGGAGTCGGTCAGCCTTCCGTCCTCCATAATCTGGAGCATGATGTTGAAGACGTCCTCGTGGGCCTTTTCGATTTCGTCGAAGAGGATTACCGAATAGGGCTTGCGGCGCACTTTCTCGGTGAGCTGTCCGCCCTCGTCATAGCCGACATAGCCCGGAGGCGAGCCGATTAGCTTGGATACGGTATGCCGCTCCATGTACTCGGACATGTCGACGCGTATCATCGCGTCCTCGTCGCCGAACATAGCCTCGGCAAGGGCTCTGCAAAGCTCGGTTTTACCGACGCCTGTCGGCCCGAGGAAGATGAAGGTGCCTATCGGGCGCTTCGGGTCCTTCAGCCCCACCCTGCCGCGTCTTATCGCCCTGGCTACGGCCTCGACGGCCTCGTTCTGGCCCACGACGCGCTTGTGGAGAATCTCTTCCATCTTGAGCAGGCGCTCGCTCTCATCCTGCGTGAGCGCGGTAACGGGGACGCCCGTCCAGCTTGACACGACCGCCGCTATGTCTTCCTTGGTCACAGTCGAGCGCTTGCCCATGCTGCCGTTCTCCCACTTCTTCCTTGTCTCGGCAAGCTCCGCCCTCAGCTTCTTTTCCTTGTCCCTGAGTTCCGCCGCCTTCTCGAAGTTCTGGGTGCGCACGGCCTCCTCCTTCTCCTTGGCGATGGCCTCTATCCTCTCCTCCACCTCTTTAAGGTCCGGAGGCGGCGTGAGGCTCTCAAGGCGCACGCGGCTGGCCGCCTCGTCGATGAGGTCTATGGCCTTGTCCGGCAGGAAGCGGTCGTTGATATAGCGGCTTGACAGGCTCACCGCGGCCTCAATGGCCTCGTCGCTGATTTGTATCTTGTGGTGGGCCTCATACCTGTCTCGCAGCCCTTTAAGAATCTGGACGCTCTCCTCCTCTGTCGGCTCGTTGACCATTACCGGCTGGAACCTGCGCTCCAACGCCGCGTCCTTTTCGATGTGCTTGCGGTATTCGTTGAGCGTGGTGGCGCCGATTACCTGTATCTCTCCCCTGCCGAGCGCGGGCTTTATAATGTTGGCGGCGTCAATCGCGCCTTCCGCCGCGCCCGCGCCGATAATCGTGTGCAGCTCGTCTATGAAGAGTATGATGTCGTTTGCCTTCTGCACCTCTTCTATGGCCGATTTTATGCGCTCTTCAAAGTCGCCGCGGTACTTGGTTCCCGCAAGCATGCCTGAGAGGTCCAGCGTGATTATGTGCTTGCCCTTCAGGTTCTCCGGCACGTCGCCCGCGACAATCTTCTGCGCAAGGCCCTCGGCTATCGCGGTCTTGCCGACGCCGGGCTCGCCAATAAGGACGGGGTTGTTCTTCGTCCTGCGGCTGAGTATCTGTATGACCCTCGCTATCTCGTTGTCCCTGCCCACGACCGGGTCCAGAAGGCCCTTGGCCGCGGCTTCGGTGAGGTTGCGCCCGAACTGGTCGAGGGTCTTTGTGTCGCTGCGTTTAGTGTAGGTATAACCCTTCGTCGCCTGGGCCTTGGGGCGGTACTCCGAGGATGAGAATACGTTCATAATGTCGGTGTAGAGCTTGTTGAGGTCGGCGCCGGTAGAGCTTATGAGCCTCGCGGCGACGCTGTCGTACTCGCGCAGTATTCCCATCAGAAGATGCTCCGTCCCGATGTAGTTGTGTCCGAGCCGCGCCGCGTCCGCCGCGGCAAGCTCTATTATCCTCTTTGCGCGCGGAGTCAGCCCCTGCGTGGGCTGCTGGTTCCCGCCGCTGCCTATAGTCTTTTCTATCAGCTCCTGAATGAACGCGCTGTCGAGCCCGGCCTCCCTGAGCACCTTTGCGGCTATGCCGCCGCCCTCTCTCGACAGTCCGAGCAGGATATGTTCGCTTCCTATATAGCTGTGGCCCAGCTCGGCCGCAGCGCTGTAGGCGAGATTCAAAGCCTTCTTAGCTCTTTCGGTGAATCTGTCTTCATATCTCATAGATTTTATAATCCTCCTTTCGTAAAATAGGGCATAATGCGGCCGAGGAAATATGCGGCCTCAAACGCACATTATTCCTGAGCCCTAAAGGGGTTTTTGCTAAAAGTATCCGTTTTAAAATCCGGGGACGGGTTGTTCGCCCGTCCCGGGAATCTTACTGAACTTAGTCCTTCTTATTCTCCAGTTCGCGTATCTTGTCGCGGAGCTCCGCGGCCTTCTCGTATTCCTCCGCCTTAATCGCGTTGTTCAGCTGCTCGCGCAGGGCGTTGAGCTCGCGGCGGCGGTTGAGTTCGGCGTCCGGAGCCGCGGCGACCTTCTGCTTTTCGGCTTCCTCGCCGTTTCCGACGAACATCTCAAACATAGACGGTCCGATAGCCGGCATAAATCCGCCGAAGTCGGAGAAGAAGCCTCGGGTCATCGGCGCGAAGAAATCTCTGTAGAGATTGGAGAACATCGTGTCGAACATGCTTCCGAAGCCGTTTCCGAAAACGCTGTTTCCGAACAGGCTTCCTCCAAACAGGCTGTTTCCGAACATGCCGTTTCCGAAAAACTCGTTTCCGAAAACGCTGTTTCCGAAAATCTTTTCCGGAGTGATTCCGGCCTTCTGGGCGCACTCGGCGCACAGATGCATCTCGGTTATCTGTCCGTTTATATTTGCCCTATAGTGAAAAGTAGTATTATTATTTCCGCATCTGCTGCATTTCATAAACATTCCCTCCATTCAACCTGAAACTGAATTGATAAGCATCTGCTTCATTATACTTGCCCTGACGGCGTTTCTTGCCTCGGGCTGCACGGGTCTGAGCGCGTTGTCGCTTATGGCCGCGCTTATCAGCTTCACCGCTTCCTTGCTCAGCACGCCGCCGTGAGAGGCGTTCGACAGCAGGGCTTTCGCCGTGTTGTAGTCAATCTCGTCGCCTATCGCGTTTACGGTGTGCATGAGAAGCTGCTTTCCGCTCGCCTGAATTCTCGTAATCCTGATATATCCGCTGCCGCCACGGCGACTTTCTACGATGTAGCCGTGCTCAGGTGAAAATCTCGTGGAAATTACGTAGTTTATCTGGCTGGGCACGCAGTTGAAGCGCTGCGCGAGCTCCGCTCTCTGCATCTCGACGATGCCGCCCGCCTCCTCAATAATCTCGCTGATGAAATCAGCGATCATATCACTGATTCCCATGGCGACCACCTCCGATTTTGACTTTGACTATCTTTAACCTTTCGCTGCTATTTTAATCCACAGACAGTCAAATATCAAGGTCCAATTTGACCTTCCCTGATTAATAATATGCCTCCCAGCTCGCATTAGCTCACCCAATCAAACTTTTTTTAGCTTTTTTGAAGTTTTTTACGTTCTTGCTTTTATTTTTAGCCGGGGATGAAAAATAACAATTGCTTTTTTAGAGCTTTATGGTACAATTTTATTCATAAATATAACGGAGGTGTCTATTGTGGCATACGTCATCAGCTCTGAGTGCATTTCCTGCGGGACCTGTGCAGAAAACTGCCCCGTGAATGCCATTTCAGAGGGTGAAAACCAGTACATAATTGATGCGGATGTCTGCGTCGATTGCGGCGCTTGCGCAGCTAGCTGCCCTGCCGATGCTATTTCTGAGGGCTAATACATCAAATCGTAAAAGGGCGGTATGCTAAATGCATATCGCTCTTCGATTATATATGAAGAAGGCGGTTATAATGGAACAGGATCAGCTTTGGAGCGGCGGACCCGTCCTGCTCCAGTCCGAAAACGTATTCAAACTTGGCACGGATTCCGTGCTGCTTGCCGATTTTGCGCTCGGCATCAGGGCGGAGCGCGCGGCGGACTTAGGCTGCGGCTGCGGCGTTATCGCGGTGGCGCTCGCCTGTCAAAAGGACATTGAGATTGACGCAATAGACATCTCGGAGGCGGCGGCGGAACTTACGCGCAGAAACGTAAGCCTGAACGGCCTTGATTCAAAAATCAACGTCATATGCGGCGACATAAGAAGGCACAGGGAGCTTTTTCAGGCCGGAGCCTACGATTTGGTGGTCACAAACCCGCCCTATTTCGCCGACGGCAGCGGCAAAACCGCAAGCGCCGAGGCAATGGCGCTGGCCAGAGGCGAGCGCGAGTGCACCCTTTCCGACATCGTGGAAGCCGCCGCGTATCTCATGCGCTGGGGCGGGAGCTTCGCCATCGTCTACCGGCCGGAGCGCCTTTCCGAGCTTTTTTGCACGATGACGGCGGCGGGTATTGAGCCGAAAAGGCTGCGCATGGTGCAGTACAAGGCGCACTCCGCCCCGAACATGGTGCTGGTCGAAGGCCGCAGGGGCGGAAGGACGGGACTTAAAATCGAGCCCCCGCTTATTATGACGCATCTCGACGGCTCGGATACGGAAGAGATAAAGCGAATTTACCGCAGATTATAAAACTGCGACCGCCGCCGGAAGGAGGCTAATTGATGGCAGGCTGTCTCTATATAGTCGCAACGCCGATTGGAAATCTCGGCGACATCAGCAGGCGCTGCGTCGAGACGCTTCAGTCGGTGGATTTTATTGCCGCCGAGGACACGCGCGTCACGGTCAAGCTCCTCAACCACCTCGGCATAAAGAAGCCGATGGTGAGCTACTTCGAGCACAACAAGGTCGAGAGCGGCGCGAGGATTGTCGAGCGGCTGCTCGCAGGCGAGAGCTGCGCGCTTGTAACCGACGCGGGAACTCCGGGCATTAGCGACCCCGGCGAGGACCTCGTTGCGCTCTGCGTGCAGAACCAAATCAAGGTCGTGAGCATTCCCGGCTGCTGCGCCCTGATATCCGCGCTCGCGGTCTCGGGGCTGAAAACCGGCCGCTTTACCTTCGAGGGCTTCCTCTCGACGAGCAAAAAGAGCAGGGCCGCCCATCTTGAGTCGCTTAAAGACGAGCAGCGCACGATGGTCTTCTACGAGGCCCCGCACAAGCTGCGCTCCACCCTCGCCGACATGGCGGCCGCCTTCGGAGGCGAGCGGCGGATTGCGCTCTGCAGGGAGCTTACCAAGGTCCACGAGGAGATACTGCGCATGACGCTGAAAGAGGCCGTGGACTATTACGCCGAAAACACGCCGAGGGGCGAGTTCGTGCTTGTTATAGAGGGCGCAAGGCCCGCCGAAAAGGCGGACCTTAGCCTTGAAGAAGCCCTTGAGCGCATAGAGGAGCTGCGCGAAGAAGGAATGTCGCTAAAGGACGCGGTCAAAAAATGCGCCGAGGAGACGGGACTGCAGAAAAACGAGCTTTACAAGGCGGCGCTCGGGAAATAGAAAATAAAAATCAATGGGGCTGTCTTATTAAGACAGCCCCATCGCTTTTTGCGTTGGTATCATATGTTGCCAATAAAACTAACTATTTAGACTGGTTCTTTTTCCATTTTTCCGAGAGCAGTTCCCCGCCGGGCGCAAAGCTCTCCGGCGGAAACTCGTGAAACACTATCGTGACGGCTTCTTTGGGAACCCCCGTAATCCTGTGAAGCTCGTCGGTAAAAACCTTCGCGATTTCAACCTTCTTCTCGTAAGGCTGCGGCACAAGCTCGATGGTTATCAGCGGCATAATCTCCACTCCCTTATATAGCAGTTATGTAAATTATACCGCAAAGCCACGAGGCCGGCAATCGGCTTTTGATTTTCAGAGCCCTTGTTTCAATTTATCTGCTATCGCGCCGACAAACTCCCAGGTCGTTACGCTCCGAACCTCGCCCTCGGCGAGCGCGGCAAGGTCCCCCGTCATCGTGCCTTCGCGTATGGTGTCGAGCGTGGCCCCCTCCAGCTTCTCGGCGAAGGCTACAAGCTCGTTAAGCCCGTCGAGCCCCCCGCGTTTTCTGAGCGCGCCGGTCCAGGCGAAGATTGTCGCGACGGGGTTCGTCGAGGTCCTCTCGCCCTTTAGGTAGCGGTAATAGTGCCTTGTGACCGTGCCGTGCGCCGCCTCGAACTCGTACTTGCCGTCCGGCGAGACAAGGACGCTCGTCATCATCGCAAGCGAGCCGAAGGCGGCCGAGACCATGTCGCTCATAACGTCGCCGTCGTAGTTCTTGCAGGCCCAGATGAAGCCGCCCTCGGAGCGAATCACGCGGGCCACGGCGTCGTCTATGAGCGTGTAGAAGTATTTTATCCCGAGCCTTTCAAATTCGGTCCTGTACTCCTCGTAGACCTTCTCGAATATCTCCTTGAAAGCCCCGTCGTAGGACTTGGATATGGTGTCCTTGGTGGAAAACCAGAGGTCCTGCCTTGTGTCCGCGGCGTACTTGAAGCAGGAGCGCGCGAAGCTCTCGATGGAGCTGTCGAGGTTGTGCATCCCCTGCAGAACGCCGGGGCCGCTCATCTTCTGGACGAGCTTCCTCTCGACTTTCCCGCTCTCGCCGGTGAATATGAGCTCCGCGGTGCCGGCTTCAGTCGTCCTTATCTCCGTTCCCTTGTAAACGTCGCCGTAGGCGTGGCGCGCTATAGTGATTGGCCTTTTCCAGTTGCGGACGGCAGGCTTAATGCGCTCCAGCATTATCGGGGTTCTGAAAACCGTGCCGTCGAGTATGCTGCGGATGGTCCCGTTCGGGCTCTTCCACATCTCCTTGAGCTTGTACTCCTCCATGCGCTGGGCGTTGGGCGTAATTGTCGCGCACTTTACGGCCACACCGTATTTCCTGGTGGCCTCCGCCGCCTCAATCGTGACCCGGTCGTTCGTCCTGTCGCGCTCCATGAGCCCCAGGTCGTAGTATTCGGTCTTCAAATCCACAAAGGGCAGGATTAGCTCGTCCTTGATGAGCTTCCAGATTACCCTTGTCATCTCGTCGCCGTCCATCTCGACAAGCGGCGTTGTCATCCTGATTTTTTCCATCTGTCCCCCGTCCTTGAATTATAATCTTCAGGCTGCGTGCCGTACCCTTATCGCCAAAGCGCGAAATCCAAAGAGCCGCGTCGAGGCGCAATGGAATAGGCCCGCTATTTCATTAAAGAGGCGTAGTAGTTTATCAGGCAGCCCTCTTTCAGGATTGTCCGCTCCTCCTCGGTCAGCCCCTTCAGATAGAGCGTGATGTCGTAAACTCCGTCCTTCGTTATGACCTTGGCGGGAATCTCCTCCCTGCCGCTGTCGATTGCCGCTCTTATGCCTTCGACAAAGACGTAGTCGCCCGCTTCGAAGTTGAAGGGGGTATCCTTGTCTATCGTAAAGGGCACTATGCCCCAGTTGATGCAGTTGGAGCGGTAGCGCTTGGTCGCGTATTCATAGCAGATGTTCGCCCCGCCGCCGAGGACCTTCTGGCAGGAGGCCGCCTGCTCTCTCGCGCTGCCGTCGCCGGGCTTCTTTGCAAACACGCAGGAGACGAAGTCGGTGCTCCTTGCAAGCTCCTCGGGACTCTCCGTTACCTTTGACAGCGCGTCGAGAATCTCCTGCGCCACCTTGCCCTCGCGACGCTCAAGGTCCGCCGCCTGTACCGCCTTGGCCCTGCCCACATACTCGGGCACGCGGCGGGAGAGCGCAAACTCCGCAAGCTTCAGCGGGTTCGAGCGGTAGGAAGAGGTCTCGCCAGAGGGGATGAGCTCGTCGGTCGTCGTCACCTCGTCGAAGACGACGGCGGCGAGCTTCATGAGCATGTTCTCGCCGAGCGGGTACATCTTCGGCCAGTCGGCGATGTTCGGGCCGAGCCTCAGCTCGTAGTCGGGCTGGGGCTTTCCGAAACCGTTGTAAACGCGGCTCTCGTACGCCCTGCGGTCGTATCTGTACTTGCTTCTGGGTTCCTCGTAGTCTATCTCGGTCGCGGCGGTGAGCACCCCGCCGTTTCTCGCGGTCGCCGCTATCGAGCGGGCGTCCATCAGGGCGACGGCCGAAATCTGGCCCTGCCCGGGCTTCGAGCCCTCGCGGTTGGGGAAGTTCCTCGTCGCGTGCCTGAGGCTCAAAGCGTTATGCGCGGGCGTGTCCCCCGCGCCGAAGCAGGGGCCGCAGAAGGCCGGTTTCACGACCGCGCCCGCGAGCGCGAGCTTTTCGCTTATCCCGTCCCTCGTAATTGCAAGCGATATCGGCATGGAGGCCGGGTACACGGAAAGGTTGAAGTAGCTGTTGCCGATGGAGGCCCCGTCCAGAATCGCGGCCGCCTCGGCGAGGTTTGCGTAGGTCCCGCCCGCGCAGCCGACGATGGAGCCCTGGTCGGCGACGATTTTCCCGTTCACAATCTTGTCGCGGAGTTTAAGCTCGACCTTGCCGCCGAGGATTTCGCGGCTCTCCTCCTCGACCTGTCTCAGAATGTCCTCCGGATTTTCCTGCAGCTCCTTTATAGTGTAGGCGTTCGAGGGGTGGAAGGGCAGCGCTATCATGCACTCAACCTTGCTAAGGTCAATCACGACCGCGCTGTCGTAATAGGCGGTCTTTTCAATTTTAAGCTCCTTGTAAGCGTCCGGCCTTCCGACGTTCTCGTAATATTCCCTTATCCTCTCGTCCGTTACCCAGACGGAGCTCAGGCAGGAGGTCTCTGTCGTCATGACGTCTATGCCTATGCGGTAGTCGGGGTCGAGGGCGGCCACGCCGGGCCCTGCGAACTCGAGAACCTTGTTCTTTACAAAGCCGTTTTTGAACACGGCGCCGCAGAGGGCTATCGCCACGTCGTGCGGGCCGACGCCGCGCCGGGGCTGCCCCTCGAGCCAGACGAGCACGACCTTGGGCGCGTTTATGTCATAGGTGTTGGAGAGAAGCTGCTTTACAAGCTCGCCGCCGCCCTCGCCTATGCCCATGCAGCCGTAGCTGCCGTAGCGGGTATGGCTGTCGCTGCCGAGTATCATGCCGCCGCAGAAGGCAAGCTCCTCTCTCGCGTACTGGTGTATGACCGCCTGGTTTGCGGGCACGTATATGCCGCCGTACTTCTTCGCGGCGGAGAGGCCGAACACATGGTCGTCCTCGTTTATCGTGCCGCCGACGGCGCAGAGGCTGTTGTGGCAGTTTGTGAGCACATAGGGAATCGGGAACTCCTTGAGGCCGCTGGCCCTCGCGGTCTGTATAATTCCGACGTAGGTTATATCGTGCGATATAAGCGCGTCGAACTTAAGCCTCATCTTCTTCGGGTCCTTCGATATGTCGTGCGCGCGCATTATGCGGTAGGCTATCGTCTGCTCCCTGCCCTCCTCCGGGGTCGGAAATCCGGGCTCGGGATTTTCGTACAGCCTGCCGTCCTTCACATACACGCCTTTGTTTATAAGCGAAATCATACCTTCCTCTCCATTGCTCTACAATTTGATGATTAATCATACATTAATTGCGCATTTTTTTCAAGCCGTAATGGCCGCAAAAGAGAATATCGGGCGGAGTTTCCGCCCGATATCGCATTTTTATAATCAGTTAAATTTATTCATAGCGGCGTCCACACCGAGCTCTATAATCGCCTCGACCGCGTGCAGCGCCTCGCGGGAGGCCTTGAGCAGCTCCTCGTATTCCCTGTCGCTCATCCTGCCTATGACCCAGTCGATGAGGTCTTCCTCCGGGTTTGCTGGAGCCCCCACGCCTATTTTGACCCTCGGAAAGGCCTCGGTGCCCAGGCAGGCGATTATGCTTTTAAGGCCGTTGTGGCCGCCCGCGCTCCCCTTTCTCCTTATGCGGAGCTTACCTAGCGGCAGGGCCACGTCGTCGCAGACGACTATTATGTGGTCCGGCGGTATGCGGTAGAAGGCGGAAGCCTCACGCACGGCCTCGCCGCTTAAGTTCATGAAGGTCTGGGGCTTTATCACGAGCGCGCTCGCTCCGCCCAGAGTGCAGAGCGCCGAGAGCGACTTGAATTTGAGCGAGCGTATTCTTATCCCCTTTTCCGACTCAAGAAAGCCCGCGGCCATAAAGCCTGCGTTGTGCCTGGTCCTCTCGTACTGCGCCCCCGGATTGCCGAGAAAAGCGACCAGCCACTCGGGCTTACCCCTCCGTTTGGGTAGAAAGAACATGTCCGAACCTCGCTTTTATCTGAATAGGGGTGAAATCGATACTTCCTCGTAAACCCTGTCTATAGCCTCGGCGAACATATGCGCGGCGGAGATATACCCAATCTTATCGCATTTTTTGTCAGAGGGATAGGGAATCGTGTCGAGGAACATCATCTCTTTGATGCAGCTTTCGTTTAGGCGGTCTATGGCCGGACCGGAGAGCACGCCGTGCGTCGCGCAGGCGTAGACCTCCTTTGCCCCGCCGATTTCGATGAGCGCCTTGGCAGCGCCGCATATGCTTCCGGCGGTGTCCACCATGTCGTCAAAGAGTATGACGCGCTTGCCCTCGACGTTTCCTATTATATTCATAACCTCGGAAGAGTTGGCCTTCTGGCGGCGCTTGTCGACTATCGCAAGGCCGACGCCGAGCTTCTGCGCGAAGGTCCTCGCACGAGCGACCGAACCGACGTCGGGCGATACGACCACGACGTCGTCGAGGTCGGTGCCGAACTTGTTTATGTAGTATTCGACAAAGAGAGGCGTCCCGTGCATATTGTCCACGGGAATGTCGAAAAAGCCCTGAATCTGAGCCGCGTGCAGGTCCATCGTCAGCACCCTGTCAGCTCCGGCGCAGGTTATGAGATTGGCGACCAGCTTTGCAGAGATGGGGTCTCTTGCCTTAGCCTTCCTGTCCTGCCTCGCGTATCCGAAATAGGGCATGACGGCCGTAATTCTGCCGGCGGATGCGCGCCTGAAGGCGTCAATCATAATCAGCATTTCCATCAGGTTGTCGTTGACCGGCGCGCAGGTCGACTGAATCAGAAAGACGTCCGCGCCCCTGACGGTTTCGAGAATGGATACGGAAATTTCCCCGTCGGAAAAGGTCTTAACCTCCGACTCGCCTAGTCTGAGACCGAGATGACGGCAAACCGCCTCCGCAAACTTGGGGTGCGAGTTCCCGGTAAAAATTTTGATTTCCTTGCCGTGTGAAATCATGTCAAGCAAAACTCCCTTTTACTCTTATTTGGTTGGGCTGAGAGCCATATATTATTTCGTATATATTGTAACAGATTTCAGCCTAAAAAAACAGCTTTGCGCAAAAGTTTATGCAAAGGTCTCACAATATTTAATATAAAACGCACAGCTTGCGACTTTATTGTAATATCTTTTTGTTTTTCTGTTATATCTGACTAATAAAGTCCGAAAAAATTTTTTGTTTTTGTTCCAAAACCCCCTTTACAAATTTGGAAAAATGGTTTATACTTCAAATCAATAATAATTATTATTATTATTTTGGAGGTAATAAATGAAGTCGGCACGCAAATACAGCCGTAAACGCGAGGCGATACTCAAAACGCTCCGCAGCACCAAATCCCACCCTTCCGCCGAATGGATATACGCAAAACTCAAGCCGCTTTTTCCGGACCTCAGCCTCGGCACCGTATACAGGAACCTCTCGCTCTTCAGAAACGAGGGCCTTGTGACGAGCGTCGCGACGGTAAAGGGCCAGGAGCGCTTCGACGCGCAGGTGCACCCCCACCCGCACTTTATCTGCGACCTGTGCGGCAAGGTCATGGATATTGACGCGCTGCCCGACTCCATTCCCGCCCTCGGCGTAGATGATTTCGCCGGCGGCGATGTGGAATACTGCGAGATTCTGTTCCACGGCAAATGCAAGGACTGCAAACAATGAGCGCAGATACGCTCTTTTAAATAACTTGGTCAAAATAATCAAATAATCATATTAAACTTCAGGAGGTAATGAAAAATGAAGAAATGGGTTTGCACAGTTTGCGGTTATGTTCACGAGGGTCCCAATCCGCCCGAGGTCTGCCCGGTCTGCAAGGCTCCTGCGAGCAAGTTCAAAGAGCAGGTCGAGGAATCCCGCTTCGCTGACGAGCATGTAGTCGGCATCGGGGCCAAGGATAAGGTCGACCCCGAGGTTTATCAGGGTCTGCTTGACAATTTCAACGGCGAGTGCACAGAGGTCGGCATGTATCTTGCGATGAGCCGCGTGGCCGACCGCGAGGGCTACCCCGAAATCGCCGAGGCCTTCAAACGCTATGCCTTCGAGGAGGCTGAGCACGCAGCGAAGTTCGCTGAGCTCCTCGGCGAAGTCGTGACGGCCAGCACAAAGAAGAACCTTGAGATGCGCGCCGGCGCGGAGTCTGGCGCCTGCATGGGCAAGTGCGAGCTTGCCAAGCGCGCCAAGGAGCTCGGCTACGACGCCATCCACGACACAGTGCACGAGATGGCGAAGGACGAGGCAAGACACGGCGCGGGTTTCGCCGGCTTGCTGAAGAGATACTTCGGCAATTAATCAGAATTAACTATAAAGATATAAAGCCCCCGGCGGCCTTCGGCAAGGCTGCCGGGGTCATTTTCTTTTAAATAATTTTACCCCGCCCTCTTTTCGAATCGGGATGATCTTTGATAATATAGATTAATATAGATGGAAAATCGCGCATGCGCAAAGCGTTTTTCCAAGGAGATAAAAAGAATGGACATTGTCAAGGCGCAGCAACAGGACTTGCCGGATGTTTTGGACATAATCTCCAGTTGCATTAAACATATGGAGAGCCGCGAGATATACCAGTGGGATGAAACTTACCCGGACGCCGAAATCATTAAAGAGGATATTGGAAACGGGCACAGCTATGTTATGAAGGACGGCGGCAGGTGCATTGCATATGTTGCAATAAACGATGTGTATGAAGACGAGGTTCCGCTGTTCAGGCAGGTAAACTGGTCTTTAAACGGCGAAAAGACCCTGTATATTCACAGGCTGTGCGTCCATCCGGATTATCAGGGCAGGGGCATTGCAAAGAAGATGCTTGGCTTCATCGAAGACACGGCCGCCAAAAACGGTTACATAAGCATCAGGCTCGAAGCCTTCGGCGGAAACGAAACGGCACTTAAAATGTACGAGAAATCGGGCTACAAAAAAGTCGGGGAGTCATATTACCGCTCCATTGACCTTCCCTGCTACTGTTTTGATAAAGTTCTTTAAAGCTTCAAGTCCCCCGATTCGGGGCATTTCCCTAAAAATACCCCTCTTACCCCAAAAGCCAATGCTTTAGGGGTTTTTCATTTTCCGAGGAAAATCCACCGCCGGATATGATAAAAAGCCGGAGGCAATACCTCCGGCTTTTTACTTTGAGCAGATTACCTACATAAGGAGTGTAATTATTCATGTCTGGCAAAGAGTGTCGCGTCCGCATTGCAGGCCATAAAAAATACGCAAAATAAAAGCGGCCTTCAAAAGCGAAAGCCACAGCGCATATAAGGGGATTTAATCCCCAAATATGTACTACCGCCAATTCCCCGTGGCTTTCGTACCAGCTTCCGGGCAAGTCTTCTGGCTCGAGCGTCACCGCCCGTCTCGGTCTTCCCGATTTCTCAGTGACTAAGTTTGAAACGGGCTCTTCTCTTACAGCGACGGGTTCGCACAGGTTTTTCACCTGTTTCCTTATTAAGGCCGGCGGCCACCCGAAAGCTCTTTATTTATCTGTCGATACCAGTATATCAGGGCTTATCCCTTTTGTCAACGAAAGCGAAATCTATTCAAAAAACAGCGAAATATATTCCAGCCATTCGGAGCACCATAATGGCAGAAAGAGAAATATTACCGTTTCGAGCCAAAATTTCAAAACCCACTTGACAAAGCGCCGGGAGCTGTGTATTATCTGTATTAATATATTTAATACAGTATTCCAAGGGTGGTGATGACGTGATAAACCTGAACTACAGGGACTCAAGGCCGATATACGAGCAGATAAAGGACGGCATCAGAAAGCTCGTGATGACCGGCGCCTTGGCGCCGCACGAAAGGCTCCCCTCGGTAAGGGAGCTTGCCTCCTCCCTCGCGATAAATCCGAACACGATACAGCGGGCATACAGGGAGCTCGAGGCCGAGGGCTATATTTACACGACGGCCGGCAAGGGCTCCTTCGTCTCCGAGATTTCCGGCGTCGACAGAGAGCGCCGCGAGCAGCAGCTAAAGAAGTTCGAAGAGGCGGCGGCGGAGCTTATGTTTCTCGGCCTCGGCGCCGAGGAGCTGAAAAGCCGCATAGACAGGCTTGCGAAGGAATACGCGGAAAGGCAGGGGCTGAAGGATGCAGACTGATTTTGGATGCGCTTCATACACCGCTTCGGCGGCTCCTGTGCGGAAAAGCCGTGCCGCGATTAATTTAAATTCTGCCTTAAGTACATCGAAAGGAATGTCGAGAATATGATTGAGGTTAAAAATCTCGTAAAACGCTTCGGCGGATTTACGGCCCTTGACAACCTGAGCTTCAACGTGGAAAAGGGTTCGGTCTACGGGCTTGTGGGGCCGAACGGCGCCGGCAAGTCCACGGTCATTCGCCACCTAACGGGGATATACCGCCAGGATTCGGGCGAGGTTCTGATAGACGGCCAGTCCGTCTACGAAAACCCCGAGATAAAGCAGCGCATCGCCTACATCCCAGACGAAATATTCTTCTTCATCCAGGCCTCGACAAGGGACATGATGAATTTTTACAGGGGCATATACCCGCGCTTTGACACAAAGCTCTACGAAAAGCTCGGGAAAATCTTCGAATTCGACGAAAAGCGCCCGATGCGGCAGCTCTCGAAGGGCATGCAGAAGCAGTCGGCCTTCAGGCTCGCCGTATCCATGCGCCCCGACGTGCTGATACTCGACGAGCCGGTCGACGGGCTCGACCCCGTCATGCGCCGCCAGGTCTGGAGCATCATCATGAACGACGTCTCCGAGAGGGGCACGACGGTTCTGGTCTCCTCGCACAACCTGCGCGAGCTCGAGGATGTCTGCGACCACGTGGGCATACTTCACAACGGAAGGCTGCTCCTCCAGCGCTCCCTCTCCGAGCTCCAGGACAACATAGCGAAGGTCCAGCTCGTCCTGCCCGAGGGCAAGACGCTTCCCGAGGACTTCGGTGCGATACACCAGTCCTCAAGCGGACGGGTGCTGACGCTCATCATGCGCGGCTCGAACGAGCATATAAGCCAGAAGGTCGCCGCCCTCAACCCCATTTTCTTCGACCTTGTGCCGCTCACGCTCGAGGAGATTTTCATCTACGAACTGGGAGGTGTAGACTATGAAGTCCGCGAAATCCTGCTTTAACAAGGCCCTGTTCTTCAAGAACATAAAGCGCCTCTGGCCCGTCTGGGTGCTCTACAACATCGCATGGCTGATAGGCATGCCACTTGTGCTCCTCGGCCAGCTCTCCGAGCCCTTCCCCGATTTTATCCACGAGTACGTTTTGGGCAACGCGCTTTACATGGGCGTTATAATGAACGCGATTTACGGCTTCGTGTCTGCGCTGACGCTGTTTTCCTACCTCTACACCTCGAGGAGCGTCGGGGCCTTTCACACCCTGCCCATCCGCAGGGAGGGGCTCTTCCTCACCTGCTTCCTCTCCGGCCTCTGCTGGCTCTTTGCATCGAACATTTTCATCTTCGCGCTCTCGGCCATTATCGAGCTTGCCTACGACGTCCTTGTAATCAAATACCTGCTCGAGTGGCTTGCGATGGTCTGCCTTGAGGGCCTGTTCTTCTACGGCTTTGCGGTCTTCTGCGCCTTCCTGACCGGCAACGGCTTTGCGCATCTTGTGATTTACGGCATACTGAACTTCATCGTGGTGATAATCGAGCTTATAGTGCGCTTCTGCTCTTCTCTCTTCTGCTACGGCCTTTCGGTGAGCGGCTCGACGAACCTCGACGTCTTCTCCCCGATTTATATGCTCTTTAGAAACACTAGGACCCTCGTCACAAGCCTGGGGGATGCAAGCTACAACGGCTGGAATACGCTCTTTATTTACGCGGCGGCGGGCTTGGTCTTCGCGGCTCTCGCCCTGCTGCTTTACCGCAGGCGCCAGAGCGAGAGCGCCTCGGAATTCATAGCCGTGCCCGCACTGCGGCCCTTCTTCCTCTACTTCTTCGCCTTCATCGGCTCGCTTGTAATCGGAATAATTTTCTACCTAGCCATATTCGCCTCCTCGGCTTCCAACCCGCCGGACAACTCGGCCTGGGCGCTTCTCATATGCATGATAGCTGGCGGATTCATAGGCTACTTCATCACGGCGATGCTGCTTAACAAATCCTTCAGGGTGTTTAAGAAAACAGGCCCCGGCTTCATAGCATACGCGCTAGTACTCAGCGCCCTCGTGACTGCGGTGGAGTTCGACGTCTTTAAGGTCGAGCGCTACATCCCCAGGCTCGATTCGGTTGAAAGCCTCAGAGTATCGGGCTTCTCGGAGCCCATGGTCTTCGACGACCCGGAGGTCATAAGCAAGCTAATGCTGGCCCATAAGGCCATAATCGACAACAAGTCCGCAAACGAAGCGTACGCGAGCAACAACAGAACCGCATACTACGACTCTCTCCATGTCAGCCTGCAGTACAACCTCAAAAACGGCAAAATCGTCTCGCGCCGATACGACCTCTACGACCAGCCCGGCGTGGACAGAGAGGTGCTGAAACTTCTGGAGGAGAAGCTCAACACCCCCGCCGCCGTTTCCGACCGCATGAGCCCCTACCTCGAGCTCAACTCGAATCTCGTAACGACAATCGAGATTAACTATATAGACTCAAAGAATGGAATCGAGGCGCCCTTCCAAACCGAATACCTCGCCGGCGAAAAGGCGCGCGAGTTCCTGCGCGACTATCTGAAGGCCGACATACTCGAGGGAAACCTCGGCAGGGTCCCCGTCCTTTTTGAGGAAGGCTCCGAAAACGCGTACTACGACTGCTTTATCGTCATAAACTACTCGAGGAAAGGCGAGGGCACAGGTCTGAGCGACAGCAGCGCCACAATAGTCCCGAACCTCAGCTCCAAAAAGACGATGGCCTACCTCAAGGGCCTCGGCATAGAGCCGAGGGTCTCCGATTACCAGTATAAGATGGGTTACTATATGGATTACATGGAGTACCAGTACCGCATGCCTTAAGCGCGAGGATAAGAACCTGACAAACAAAGGCAAAAGGGGCGCATATGCGCCCCTTTTGCCTATCGACAAAGCCGCCTTATTAGTTAAGCCAAAGGCGGCCTGATTAATTTCTGAGGAAGACTCGCGGGAAAAGCGCAGGCGGCGCCGCTTTGCGCGGGGCGGCCGCAGGCCCCGCCTTCCCCGGACGGAGGCGGCTTCCGGCGCAGCAGTTTAAGCACGCATTTTGGGAACTGTTTATAAAAAAATTACTCATTTTCTCCAAATTGCGGTCTGGAAATTAGTCCCCTATGGGTACAATTAACAATTTGTTCACTATTGACTACCGCCGCTTATTTATTATTATAATTAATGAATAGGGAGGGAATTTTCTCATAACGAGGTGTATTTATGTCAAAAAAGGTTCTTATAATCGAGGATGACGCAAATATTGCGGAACTCCTCCGCCTATATCTTGAAAAAGACGGCTTTGCGATAGCGATTGCTCCCGACGGTGGGGCGGGCGTCTCCATGGCGCAGAGCTTCGAGCCGGACCTCGTACTTCTGGACATAATGCTGCCTGTCATGGACGGCTGGGCGGTATGCCGGGAAATCCGCAAGACCTCGAAGGTGCCGATTATCATGCTCACCGCCAGAGGAGAGACCAACGACAAGATATCGGGCCTTGAAATGGGCGCGGACGACTACATAACAAAGCCCTTCGAGATTAAGGAGCTCATGGCCCGCGTGCACGCGGTTTTGCGCCGCTACGAGCCCGAGGAGCCGAAGAGCAAGAAGCTCTGCTTCGACAAGCTCATAATCAACATGGAGTCCTACGAACTCATCGTGGACGGCAAAAAGGTGGACACGCCTCCCAAGGAGCTTGAGCTTCTGTTCCATCTGGCCTCAACACCGAACAGGGTATACACCCGCAACCAGCTTCTCGACGAGGTGTGGGGCTTCGACTACTTCGGCGATTCGCGCACGGTCGACGTACATATAAAACGCCTTCGCGAAAAGCTTGAGAACGTCAGCGACCGCTGGGCTCTGACCACAGTCTGGGGCGTCGGCTACAAGTTCGAGCTCAAAGAGTAATTTATTACAAGGGGGCCCTTCCCCGGCATGAAAAGCATTTATCTGAAAAACTTCATGCTGACGGTCGGCATGGTCCTTCTGAGCTTCCTCATACTCGGGACCTCCTTCATGGCCGTCAGCTATAGCTTTATAGTCTCCGACAAGCGGGAGTCCCTGCGCATGACTGCGGGCGTCATTGAGTCCACGGTCTCGGCCAAGCTTACCGAGGTCGAGCTCGACGACTGGGACCTGCGCATGACGATTTCCGCAATCGCGGCGGCGTCGAATATACACATAATGCTCATCGACAACTACGGGAACATCGTCTCCTGCTCGGACACTTACGGCACCTGCCGGCATATAGGGGAAAAGCTCCCCGAAACGCTGATAAGCTCGGTGAACTGGGAAGGGTCGGTTACGGACTCTGGGCTGCTCGAAGGCCTCTTCGACACGCCGCGCTACTATCACTGCACGACCGTCTACGACCCCTACTACGACGCGCAGGGAGGCTACATACTCATATCGGTGGAGTCCTCCACGATGATACAAATCTGGCGCTCCTTCGCCGTAATATTCTTCTTCGCCTCCTGCTTCGTTCTCATACTCTCGCTGGTGTTTTCGCTCATTACAACCGGAAGGCAGGTCGCCCCGCTCAAGGAGATGGCGGCCGCCGCGAAGCGCTTTGCCAGGGGCGATTTCTCCGTACGAGTCAAGCAGACAAAGCGCAGGGACGAGATAGCCGAGCTTGCCGCTGCTTTCAACTCGATGGCCGACTCGCTCGAAAAGGCCGAAAAGCTCCGCAGCGAGTTTATAGCAAACATCTCGCACGAGCTTAAGACCCCCATGACGAGCATAGCCGGTTTTGCCGACGGCATAATCGACGGGACCATCCCTCCCGAAAAGCAGAATACATACCTTGAAATCATCTCCTCCGAAACCAAGAGGCTTTCCCGCCTCGTGCGCAGGATGCTCGAGCTGTCGCGCATACAGTCCCTGGACCCCTCTCTCGCCTCGAACACCTTCGACATCACCGAGGTGCTCCGCAGGGCAGTGCTCGGGCTTGACGCGAAGCTGAAGGCAAAGAAAATAACTCCCGAACTGCAGATACCCGAGGAGAGCATAATGGTGGTCGGGGACCCGGACGCCATCACCCAGGTTGTATACAACCTGCTCGACAACGCGATAAAGTTCTCGCCCGAGGGCGCGGTGGTTACGCTCAGCGTCTGGAAGCAAAACGACAAGGCGTATATCTCGGTCAAGAATACGGGCGAGACGATACCGCCGGATGAGCTGCCTCTCATATTCAACCGCTTCCACAAGGCCGACCGCAGCCGCGGGCTCGACAAGGAGGGCGTCGGCCTCGGGCTCTATATCGTGAAAGCCATCATAGACAACCACAAGGAAAACGTGTACGTTACGAGCGCCGACGGAGTAACCGAATTTGTCTTTACTCTGAAGCTAAAATCGTGAATTTTATCCTGAAAGTGCGTTTACAATATTTTTACAGGCTATTCATATTTGCTCCACATTCGCATCTTATATTGTAATCAGTCTTTGGAGGAGACCAAGATGTTGGAAGACGGTAACAGGAAAAGGAAATTCCGCTTGAAAAGGATCTCGAGGAAAGTCGAGAGTCCCTCCGACCTAACGCCGGAGCGTGAAGGGAGCAGTTCCGTCGGCTATTCAGCCTTCACATCCCCGGTCGAACGCGATTATAAACCGTTTTCCCCTCAAATCCCTTCAGTTCTACCCCAATACTATGGCCGTGATGACGAGCCGCGCAAAAAGAAAAAGCTTGGCCTCGCTAAATTTATTGCGATGGCGTTAACCTCCCTTGCTCTTATAGTAGTTTCTTCCTTTGTGACCTATCTCTTCACCCACTACGATTTCCAGTTCTCCTCCGGAGACGGCAATATAAAAATCTCTCTCATTCCAAGACCTGAAGAGAGCGCCAGCGTAACGGCACCCCTCCCTCTGACGCAGACACCCACTCCTACAACAGCGATTCCCGGGGTGCCCTCCGGCGTAAGCTGGGACGGTACCGTACTTTCGATGAACAAGCCGCCCGAGACCGGGGATATGCTCACCTTCCAGGAGATATACAAGAAATGCGCTCCTTCGGTGGTTTCGGTTTACTGCGAGCTCCAGGGCGGCACCTCGCTGGGTACCGGAATCATAATCTCAAGAAGCGGCTACATTGTTACAAACCACCACGTCATTAAGGACAGCCTTGCAATCACCGTCACCCTCGAAAGCGGGGAGCAGTACCTTGCAACGCTTGTCGGCAGCGACGAGCAGAGCGACCTTGCGGTGCTCAAAATAGACGCAAGCGGCCTTACGCCGGCCGAGTTCGGCGACTCGCAGCTCGTCGAGGTGGGCGACACGGTGGTCGCCATCGGAAACCCCGTCAACCAGTCGCTTACGATGACAAACGGGATAATTTCCGCTATAAACCGCAACATCAGCTACAACGGCTACACGATGACCCTTCTGCAGACGAACGCGGCGATAAACGAAGGCAATTCCGGCGGCCCTCTCATCAATATGTACGGCCAGGTAATCGGCATCACCAACATGAAGATGATCTCCCACTACTCGACGATTGAGGGCATAGGCTTTGCGATACCGACGAACGTTGCAAAGTCGATAGTCGACGAGCTGCTTAAAAACGGCTATGTCGCGGGAAGGCCGGCGCTCGGCATCATACAGTCGGATATAACCGTATCGGCCGCAATCTACTACGGACTTCCCAAGGGCGTCTACGTCAGCGCGGTTCACACCGGCTCCGACGCCTATAGGAAGGGAATACAGCGCGGGGACATCATCTGCGCCGTCAACGATGTGACCGTCAAGTCCTCTTCCGAACTGACCGAGATTATCAACTCCTTCACCGCCGGAGACACGGTGAGCCTGAAGATTTACAGAAACGGAAGCTACTTTACCGTGGACGTCGTTCTGGAGGACAAAGCGAAACTAAAATAGCCAACCGGAGCGGAAGCTCTTCCACATAGTGCCTATTGTACAAACTCCTCTCTTTTACTGCACGAAACCCCGTCCGATTTCTGGACGGGGTTTCGTGCATATTATTCCGTTTGTAAACCGTTTAATAAGTCCGGAGCCTAAAGCGAGGATTCGTCATCCTGCTCCTCGTCTTCTTCCTCCTGCTCTTCCTGCCCGTCCGGCTCCTCTTCCTCCTCAGAGGCCTCCTGTTCCTCGCCTTCATCCTTTTCCCTGAGGTTCCCGATTATCGCGGGCAGGTCCGCGAAAAGCAAAAGGGCAAGGCAGAAGAAAAAGATGAGCTGGGCGTTCCCGCTCGCCCCGGGCATGGCCACAAGGCAGAAGTAGCAGGCAATCATCGAATACAGGACCGTGCGGGCCGGCCTCGGCCTGTCGAAGGCAAAGCCCGCCTTATAATAGAAGGCCACAGCCGCGCCGCAGAGCGCGAGAAAATCATAGACGTATCTGAGCACTACGGGGTCCGCCGCGCGCATTTTGTACTCGAGCACCATCCACAGGCAGACAAAGATAACTACAATAGTGCTGAATGCGGCGTTTCCCGGGCTTTCCTTTCCGAAATACACGTTGTACGCAAGCATAAAGGCCGATAAGGCCGCTAAAAACCCTAAGAGTATTAGCAGCATGGCGGTAACTTCGCCCGGCCTTGCGATATAGTACAGCACGGAGCCTATCGCAAGGCCGAAGGCGGCCAGCGCCGAGATGACAAGCGCAAAGGAGTTTCGGCTCTTAAGGGCCAGGCAGTAGGTGCGGGGAGCCGCCAGCTTTCTCAGCTTTCCTGAGAGAATAATAAAAAGAACTATGGACGCCGCCGAAAAAAGCGCAAGCAAAATCGTAATCGGCTGTCCCCTTAAGGCAAGCCCGGTCTCCGGCTCGAAAACCGTGTTAAGCTCGATAACCCTGAGCACGGCGCCAATCACGCCCAAAGCCGCGGTGACAATCGTGTAAAATCTGCTTTGACGGCTAATAATTACCATCCCTTTCAGGCCGAGGCATAAGTATAATAAACATATAATAAGCTGTTACTGCGGCATGTGACCCATTTTACACCAGAAACCAAACTCCGTCAACTGCCCTGACTTTTGCGGAGAGAATGGAGTATCAGATGAAAGCTTTGTTAATAGTCTCGGTTATATTGGTCGCGCTCGTCCTGTCCATCCCCCTGATTTTTGTGACGCCGGTTCCTGACGCCCCCGCTGCGCCTGTCCCCACTCCCTCGGCCACCGCCACGCCCGCCCCCGCCACGCCTGCTCCCAAAACGCCCGGCCCTTCTCCCAATCCCCCGACACCCGTCCAGCCCAGCGCCGTTCCTACCGTCATTCCGAGCGCCACGCCCTCTCCGACGCAGCCGTCCCCCGCTCCGACCTTAGCGCCTGAGCCAGAAGCGCCGAGGGCGGGAGACAGCGCCGTCATCAGGCTGGGCCGCGGCGGCGAGACAGTGAACATCTCGCTTAAGGATTATCTGACGGGAGTAGTGGCCGCCGAAATGCCCGCCTCCTTCAATATCGAGGCGCTGAAGGCCCAGGCGGTCGCGGCGCGCACCTACGCGCTTCACAAGACTTCAAAGAAAGCCCACGCCCATCAGGGCTTCGATGTCTGCGATAACTTCGCCTGCTGCAGCGCCTACCTCGGGCCCTCGGAGCTGAAGGCAAAATGGGGCGCGGATTACGACAGGTACATAGAGAAAATCCGCTCGGCCGTCGAGGCTACGGAAGGGCTCTATCTGACCTGGGAGGGCGAGCCAATCCTTGCAGTATTCCACTCCTCATCCCCCGGCAAAACCGAGGGGAGCGAAAACGTCTGGAGAGACCCTCTTCCCTATCTGGTGTCGGTGGAGAGCCCCGAGACCCCGGAGCGCGTTTCAAACCTCCTGTCGACCTTCAGCATCTCCGCGGAGGATTTTAAGAACACCGTGCTCGGCAAATACCCGAGCGCGAGCTTCGCGGACGACCCCAATCTCTGGATTTCGGGCGTGCTTTACAGCGAGAGCGGGCGGGTTAAGTCGCTCAAGGTCGGCGGAGTCGACATACCCGGCACCGATTTCCGCTTCCTGCTCGGCCTGCGCTCGACGGCCTTTTCCTTCAAATACGACGGTGCGGGCTTCGTATTCTCCGTCGCGGGCTACGGCCACGGCGTCGGCATGAGCCAGTACGGGGCCAACATTATGGCCGCGGACGGCGCGACTTTCGACGAAATTCTCGCAAACTACTACCCGGGGACCGAGCTTGCGAGCTTCTCAGGCTCTTTTCCCTCTTGAAATATTCTTAAAATTACTATAGAATTTCCCGAAAGAAGGGCAATTGAGGTCCCTCCGGGAAGGATAGATATACAATGGATTACATGGCTCAATCGCTTAAAATGCACTACGAGTGGGCGGGAAAGCAGGAAATCCGCCCCAAGATGGCGCTGACAAGCCGCGAGGACTTGTCGCTCGCGTACACGCCGGGCGTCGCCGCCCCCTGCCTCGAGATACAGAAGGATGTATCAAAGAGCTTTGATCTGACCGGCAGGCACAACCTCGTCGCCGTCGTCACGGACGGCACCGCGGTTCTCGGCCTCGGAGACATAGGCCCCGAGGCTGCGATGCCGGTCATGGAGGGCAAGTGCGTGCTCTTTAAGACCTTCGGCGGCGTCGACGCGGTGCCGCTCTGCATCCGCTCGAAGGATGTCGACGAGATAGTAAACACCGTGGCGCTCCTCGCAGGGAGCTTCGGCGGCATAAACCTCGAGGACATAAGCGCGCCGCGCTGCTTTGAAATCGAGCGAAAGCTCAAGGAGCGCTGCGACATACCCGTCTTCCACGACGACCAGCACGGCACAGCCGTCGTCGTGCTGGCTGCGCTTATAAACGCGCTGAAGCTCACCGGAAAAAAGATTGATGAAATCAAGGCTGTAATCAGCGGAGCCGGCGCCGCCGGAATCGCGATAGTAAAGCTCCTTATGGAAGCCGGCCTTAAAAACGCAATCCTCTGCGACCGCTCGGGGACAATCTACGAGGGCCGGGCCGACCTCAACCCCGCGAAGGCGGAGATTGCGAAGATTACAAACCGCGGGAAGCTCAAAGGCTCTCTCGCCGACGCCTTAAAGGGCGCCGACGTGTTCATCGGCGTCTCCTCGGCGGGGACCGTGACCCAGGAGATGGTCCGCTCGATGGCCCCCTCGCCGATTATTTTCGCGATGGCAAACCCGGTCCCCGAGATAATGCCCGACGAGGCCTGCAAGGCCGGGGCCGCCGTCGTCGGCACGGGGCGCAGCGACTTCCCGAACCAGATTAACAACGTCCTGGCCTTCCCCGGAATCTTCAGGGGCGCGCTGGACGTCCGGGCCTCGGACATAAACGACGAGATGAAGCTCGCCGCGGCAAACGCGCTTGCCATGTTCGTCGAGAAGGAGCTAAGCGAGCAGAACCTTCTGCCCTCGGCTCTGAACCCCGAGGTCGCGCCCGCGGTCGCGAAGGCCGTCGCCGAGGCGGCAAGGCGCAGCGGAGTCGCGAGGATTTAAGTCTTGCGGCATATCAATCTGGATTCGCAAGATAAGCTCAAACAAAAATCCGGCAAGCAATTCACTTGCCGGATGCTTTTTTCTAGCCTAAAATCAAATCAGGGCGCCCGCAAACCGGACGCCCTGTCTTTTTAGTACCATGTTCCGTAATACAGCTTTTTCGACCTGTTTAAGGCCACGAGGAAAACTATCGCGGCGATGAAAGAGACCAGAATGCAGATAATGCTCAAAGGGGGCAGGATAATCAGCAGGTAGGCGGCCAGAATAAAGCCAGCCTTGACCTTCCAGGCCGAGTACAGGGAAGCGCCGTTCAGCTCCATACCGCGGGCAAGCTCCATATCCTGAACTCCCCTCACGACGCCGTGGGATATATAGAGGGAGATGATGGTTGAGACAAGCCCCAGCAGGTAGGAGACGATGTTTAAGGAAAACGAAAACCCGAGCAAATCCAACAGATACAGAATCCCCGAATAAACGGCCATGCCCTTTGCAAAGCCCTTTACCTTTGCAAAGCTTTCGCTCTCGCTCTGAAGCTCGGCAAGCCCCCCGGCCATGACTATATAGCCTATAAAGTCGGGCAGGAGCCCTATTTTGCTTCTGCCGAGGTTTATGTTGAAGTCCAGAAAAACAAGCAGCATGCCTGTAAAAATACTACTCATTTCCTACCTCCTTCAAGCTTACAGCCCTGAAGCACTCCTCCCCCGGCTCCGGGACGAGTGTGCCCGCCGACATGTCGATGAGCCTTGCGTTGAAGCTCTCGACCTTTGAGGCCGGAAGCAGCGCTTTGATGGAGACCTCGGCCCCGTAGTCTATATCGGCGGCGGTGCCGCCGAAGGCCGCAATCTCGTTCTTGACGCGCTCGAAAAGATTATAGGGGCAGTTTACCCTAACCTCTCTCCAGCGCCTCATAACGGAGATGCCGGCGCTCTGAAGCGCAAGCGAGGCCGTGTGGGAATAGGCGCGCACAAGGCCGCCCGCGCCGAGCAGAATTCCGCCGAAGTACCTTGTGACGACGCAGCAGACGTTGAAAACTCCCGCGGAGCGGAAGACCCCGAGCACGGGCATGCCGGAGGTGCCCTGAGGCTCCCCGTCGTCGGAATAGCGCATTATCCCGCCGTCCCTTATTATATACGCGTAGACGTTGTGAGTCGCATCCCAGTGCTTCTCCCTTGTCTCCGCAATACGCTGCAGCGCCTCCTCCTCGGTGTCGGTCCGCCAGACCCTGCCTATGAAGCGGGAGCGCTTTTCAACGAACTCGGCCTCTCCGTAGCCCGAGGGGACAAAGTACTCCATCCTCATCTCACCTCCGAGACGAATTCACGCAGCTTTCCGTAAGTCTCAGGGGAACAGACAGCCTCGACGACTATGTGCTCGTCCGTATATTCAAGCCTTTCCACGCGGGCCTCGCGGTGGAGGGTCTCCAGAAGGCCGGCGCTTTCATAGGGCAACCGCAGCGTCAGGCGTCTCCTGTCCCTTCCGATTATCCTGTTTATGGCCCTTAGAAGTTCGTCTATGCCCTCTCCTGTCAGCGCGGAAATCGCAACCTTGTTCTCCCCGTGCGGGATTACGCTTTCGCCGCAGACATCCACCTTGTTGTAGACGTCTATGCGCGGGGTCTTTTCCGCTCCGAGCTCCCTGATTAGGCTCTCCACGACCTTATACTGCTGCTCCCAGTCGGGGCTTGAAACGTCTATGACATGCAAAAGCAAATCGGCGTAGGTGAGCTCCTCCAAAGTAGCCTTGAAGGCCTCCACCAGATGGTGCGGGAGCTTGCGTATAAATCCGACGGTGTCGGAAAGCAGGACCTCCTGCGTATCGCTGATTGCAAGCCTTCTCGTCGTAGTGTCGAGCGTGTCGAACAGCCTGTTGTTTGCGGGAATGCTCGAGCCTGTCAACTTGTTCATGAGGGTCGATTTGCCCGCGTTCGTGTAGCCGACCAGCGCGACGACCGGGACGTCGTTTTTCTCGCGGAGCCTGCGCTGGGTGCTCCTTATCTTTCGCACATTTTCAAGCTCGCTCTCGAGCTTCTGAATCTTGCGCCTTATGTGCCGCCTGTCGGTCTCAAGCTGCGTCTCGCCCGGGCCTCTCGTGCCGATCGGGCTGCTTGTGCCGCTCGCCGCCTGGCGCTCCAAGTGGGTCCACATGCCGGTAAGGCGCGGGAGCAGGTACTTGTACTGGGCAAGCTCGACCTGGAGCTTTCCTTCCTTGGTTCTCGCGCGCTGGGCGAAAATACCGAGTATGAGCCCGCTCCTGTCAAGCACCCTTACTCCCAAATCCTCGGAGAGGGCGCGCATCTGCGAGGGCGAAAGCTCGTTGTCGAAAACCGCGAGGGTGCATTTCTCGGCCTCGATGAGCGCCTTCATCTCCTTAACCTTGCCCTCGCCGATGAAGCTGCGGGGGTCCGGGGCGGGCCTGCTCTGGATTACAATGCCGCGGCACTCGCCGCCCGCCGTCTGCAGCAGAGCCTCGAGCTCCGCCATGCTCCTTTCGTCCGAGCGCTCGTCGGGGCTCATGCTGTCCGCGGAAAGCCCGGCCAGCACGGCTCTTTCGTACACAATCTTTTCCGTATTTTTTACCTCCTAACACTTTTCGGTGTCCGGCGGCTTTCAAATGATACAAAAATAACCCGCGCTATTTTGGCGCAGGTTATCCGGTTCAATAGGCAAAGTATATTACAGGCCGAACTTCTTGTTGAACTTGTCTACGCGGCCGCTTGTGTCAACAAGCTTCTGCTTGCCCGTAAAAAAGGGGTGACACTTTGAGCAGATTTCAACCCTTATATCCTTTTTTGTAGAACCTGTTTCAAAGACCTCGCCGCAGGCGCACCTTACTGTCGTCCGCACATAGTTGGGATGAATCCCTTCCTTCATTATGTTCACCTCTTTCTATCCGAAAACCGCTGTCTTTAGCAGCAAAGGGTATTCTAACACACAATAATGCAAATTGCAACTATTTTTTTGCAGCTCAGGCGAATTTGGGGACTTAAAGCTCGACCGCGGAGTCGGTGCTGAAAAAGTACAGAATCTTTCTCGCGACGGGCAGGCCCGTAATGCGCTCCATCGCCCTTGAATAGGCCTCTATCTGCGGCCTGTAGCTCTCTGCCCTCTCATACTGAGTCTCCTTGGTGACGTAATCCGTCTTAAAGTCAATTACGGTGAGCTTCCCCTGCTTTTCAAAGCAGCAGTCGACGACGCCCTGGAGCAGTATTTTTTCCTCGCCCTCGACTTCCGGGTAGTAGTCGGAGGCAGGGATGAGCAGCGAGAACTTAAACTCGCGGCGGAGGCGCTCGGCGCCAAGGACCTCCCGCCCGAGAGGCGATACAAAGAAGTTCAGGATTTTCTCTGGCGGCACGGCCTTCGCCTGCTTTTCGCTGATGAACTTATCGCGGGTCAGCCTCTCAATTTCTGCTTCAATCCCGCTTAATGAGCCGCACTTGCTGTAATCTATGTACTGCATGACAAGGTGCAGGGCGATGCCGCGCTCTATCGCGGTGAGCGGGCTGTCCGAAACCTCGAAGTTCGGGCGCCGGAACACAATCTTCTTCTCCGGTTTCTCGAGCGGCTCGGCCTCCTCGGCGGCCTCCCTGTCGAGAAAGCGCCCCTTTATCTCCGTAGCCGTGAGCTTCGAGGGCAGCCTTGTCGCTGCTTCATAGGGATAGCGGAAGCTGAGCCTTCTTTCGATTTCCTCGACCAGCGCCTCGTCGGCTTCCGCGGGCGCCTCGTTTTCCTCGGTCTCCTCGGCAGCTTCAACCTTCTCATAGGTCTCGGGACTTATGTAGCGGATATCCCAGGGGCTGTCCTGGCTCTCCGGCAGATGCGCCGTCTCCACGCCCGGGAGGGCGCCCGACTCCTTCCTCAGCAGTGCGCAGAGAAGCAGCCACTCTGCCATCGAGGAGCACTCGGAGAGAAACTGCGGGGCTATCGGCGCCGAGGCGGCGGGCCTTAGGCGCTCTATGAGCTTTTCCGCGTTTTTCACGGCGCAGGTTACAATCAGCTTCTCCCTCGCCCTCGTCATCGCAACGTAGAGAAGCCTGAGCTCCTCGGCGAGAAGCTCGTCCCTTATCTTCCTTGCAATCGCCATGCGCGGCAGCGTGTCGTACTCTATCCCGCGCCTTAAATCCAGCCTTTTCGGGCCGACGCCGAGGACGGGGTGGATTAAAAGCGGCTTTTTCGTGTCGTCCATGTTAAAGCGCTTCGAGCTGTCGGCGAGTATTACGACGGGGTACTCAAGCCCCTTCGACTTGTGTATGCTCGTAATCTTAACCGCGTTCACCGCCGCCTGGCCGTTTGGAACGGGCGGCTCGCCGCCGCGCTCCATAAGGCTTTTAAGCTGGTTTAGAAAATCGAAAAGCCCCTTGTAGCCCGCGCTTTCAAACTGCCGCGCGAGGTCCAAAAGCGCCATGAGATTGGTCTTGCGCTCCGCGCCTCCGCTCATCGCGCCGAAAACCGCAAGGGCGCTCGTCTTTGTGTAAACATGCCAGATAAACTCGTCGCTCGGCATCTCCGAGGCCGTGAGCCGAAGCTCGCTGAGAAACTCAAGGAAGCGCGCGCATTTCTCCGAGGTCTCGGCGGCCTTCACAAGGGCGTCGTAAAAATCCGAGTCCCTGTCCTGCGTCCGTATCTCGACAAGCTCGTCGGGGCTAAAGCCGAAAAGCGGCGAGCGCAGCACGGAGATGAGCGGCACGTCCTGGCGCGGGTTGTCAACGATGGAAAGGAGCGAAACCATGACCATTATTTCGGTCTTGTTCCAGAACTCCGAGGCCTTGTCGCTCTCAAAGGGGATGTTCAGCTCCCGCAGCGCCCTTGCGTAGACCTCCGCCTTGTTTTTTACGCTGCGAAGCAGTATCGCGATATCCCCGTAGGAAACCCTTCTCAGCCCCTCTTCGCCCGATATGAGCATGCCGCCGTCGACAAGCTCCCTTATCCGCCTTGCGACGAAGGCGGCCTCGATTGCGGTCCTGTCGTAGTCCGTCTCCTCATCGTCGCTCGGCACATCGATTAGGTCAAGCTCAAAGGCCATATCCGCGCTCTCGGGGTAGTCCTTTTTCCCGCAGTTTAGCCTCTCGCGCTCGCTGTAGTCCATCTCGCCGAAGCTCTTTGACATTATGTTCTCAAACACGAAGTTCACGGCGTCGAGCACGTTTTGGCGCGACCTGAAGTTCTCCCGCAGGACTATCTTCCTCGGCTCGCCCTCCTTCGCGTCCTTTAAGTCCTTAAACGCTTCGTATTTGCGCAGGAATATAGTCGGGTCGGCGAGGCGGAAGCGGTAAATCGACTGCTTCACGTCCCCGACCATGAAAAGGTTCCTGCCCTCCCTCGAGAGCGAGTAGAATATGATGTCCTGTATCTCGTTTGCGTCCTGATACTCGTCGACCATAATTTCCTCGAATCGCCCGGAGATTTCCCTCGCCTTTTCGCTCGGCGCGCCGCTCCCGTCGGTGAGGAGCTTTATCGCAAGGTGCTCAAGGTCGCTGAAATCTAGCGCGCGCAGCCTCGTCTTTTCCTCGGAGTAGGCCCTGTCGAAGTCGAGCGTGAGCGAGAACAGGGCTCTCACCGGCGGGAGTACCGCCGCCATGTCCTCCATGAGCTCGGCCGAGGAGCAGTCGAAAATCTCGCCGAGCTTATCCATCGCCTTCCTGCAGAGCTCGCGCACGCGCTTTACTTCGTCGATATCGGGGCCCGAGCAGCCGCGCAGGGGTTTGAGCCTCGGAAACTCAATCGGCAGGGCCGCCCGCGCGCTGTCCCAGCCGCCTTCAAGCGCCCTTTTAAAGCCCTCAAGCGAGGCTAGGGTCGCGCTGAAGCTGTCCCCGTAAGCCCTCGCGATTGCTTCGTCCTCACAAACCATGCGCTCGGCGCGGGAAAAGGTCTCAAGCCAGTACTTAGCGCAGGACTTGGCGTAATCGAGTATCGACCTGCCCCAGGAGGTCTCGGAGGCGTCGCTGCAGCTTTCGCAGTTTTCAAGCTCGGCGAGCCTGTCCCGAGCCCATTTTTCGTAATTCGGGTGGCTCTTGAGCTTCGTATGCAGGTCCAGCACAAGCTGCGGGAGCTTCTGGTCGTCCCTTCCCGCCGCCATCGTGTCGACGAGCCGGGTAAAGTCCTCGTCCATGCGCTCGTACCAGTCTTCCAGCACATCGCTCAGAACACGCTGCTTTACGGTGCCGCTCTCCTCTTCCTCCATAACGCGAAACTCCGGCGAAATCCCGAGAAGCTGCGCGTTTTCGCGAAGCAGGCTCGATAAGAAGGAGTGTATCGTCGATATGGGGGCCTTGTAGACGAGCGCCGACTGGCGGGAAAGGGCCCTGTTTTCGGGCTCCTCGGAGAGCCTTTCGTTTATCTCGTCTAGTATCCTCGAGCGCAGCTCCGCCGCCGCGGCCTTGGTGTAGGTTATGACGAGGAACTTGTCTATGTCCTTCGGGTTCGACTTGTCCGTCACGCGCGAAAGCAGCCTCTCGACAAGGACCTTCGTCTTGCCGGAGCCGGCGGCCGCCGCCACAAGCAGAGCCCCGCCGCGGTCTTCTATCGCAGCGCGCTGGCTCTCTGTGAAATTAACCTTGCCCATCCCCGGCGCCCCCTTTCTTCTCAAGCTCAATCCATATCTCCTCGGCCTTCCTGTGCCTCAGCCTGCGCCGCCTGTCCCTCTCCTCGTCGAAGAGGCAGGCCTCGATATAGTCGCAGTAATCGCAGGGGCTCATGCCGCCCTTGAAGAAGGGGTCGGCCTCTATGTTGCCGCACTGCAGCTCGCGCCCTATGTTGCGCAGGGTCTCCTCTATATGCGCGCCGAGCTTCCCAAGCTGCTCCAGCGTCGCGAGATTCTCGGGCCTCAGCTTCCCGTCCTTCGTGAACTTCACGGGAATAAACCTCTTTTCGCCCTTCTCCATCGCCTCTATGACTTCCTCGTCGTTCAGAATAAGCCCGCTGCGCATGAGGCTCTTGGCCCGGGCCTTCCTGATTTCCTCGTCCGTGGCGCTCCTCGGGAGGCTCAGATACACGTCCCGCGCCGGCGCATACAGGACGCCGGCCGGCACTATCTCCTGTCCGTAAAACCTCTTGCCGTGCTTTTCCAGCGTAAATAGGTAAATCAGCATCTGCATCCCGAGGCCGTACCAGACGTCCGAAAGGTCGAAGGACTTCCTTCCGGTCTTGTAATCGACGACGCGCAGATAGAGCTTTCCGTCGTGCAGCCAGCCGTCGACGCGGTCGACGATGCCGCTGACCGAGATTTCCATGTCGCCGTCCCTCACTTCGGCGGCGGGCATCGCCCCCCCGCCGAACTCAAGCTCGAAGCTGAGCGGGATGAACTCCGAGCTTTTTAGCTCCTCGACAATGTCGTCGATAATTATGTAGACGTCTCTCACAAGGCGGTTGAAAAGATATTTAAAGCGCCCGCTCTTGTTCTCAAGGCCGCCCAGGCGCTTTTGGGCGTAGAGGGCGACGTACTTCTCGGCAAGGCTCCTGTACTCCTCCCTCTCCGCAGTCCTGAGCGTCCCTTTCTTTCTCAGCTCGCCTATGACGTTTTCAAGCACAAAGTGCAAAAATGTGCCCACCTCGGGCGCGTCGAGCTCCGCTTTGAGCCTCGGCCTTGCCTTCAGGCCGTACTGCATGAAGTAGGAGAACTTGCAGGAGTAGAACCTGTCAACGCGCGAGGCCGTGAGCCGGAGCCTTTTGCCGTAGATGCTCTGAACGGAGTCCGGGTGCAGCGAGCCTCGCCCCGTCGCGGCCGCGGCAAGAGCTTTTTCGAGCATTTCTCTTCTCTCCGGCGAGCGCTCGAACACCGCCCTCGCCGCCATCGAAAGCTCGCTCTGCCCGCCCGTCACCGCAAGCTCGAAGCAGGGGGCCTCCGCCGCCGTGCGGAAAGTGTCGCCGAGCTCCCTTTCGTCGACAAGCGGTATGTTCAGCAGTGTTTTGACCCGCCCCACTATGTAGGAGGGGCGCTTTTTGGCCCCGCCCGCGGTCTTGGGGTAGCATATCACAAGCCGCTCCGTCGGCATGGCAAGGCAGGAGTAGATTGTCTGCATCTCCCTTGATATGCGCTCCTCGGTGCCGCCCGCAAGCTCGAAGCCGAGTTCAAGGAGCCTCTCGCGCTCGGTGTCGGTGAGCACTCCGGCGCCCTCCCCGACCATCGGCAGGGCGTCGTCTGTCGCGCCGAGCACGATCAGGCACTTGACCCTGCCGACGCGCATGCGCGTCATGTCGCCGGCCTGCACCGCGTCAAGCGACACCGGTATGGTCGACACGTCGTACTTTGAGAGCACGAGCTTTAGGAGCCTTGAAAACTCCTCTATATCCATCGGCAGCTCCCCGAGGATTGCCATGCACTGCTCCAAGACCTCCACGAGTATGTCCCAGAGTTGCGAATACTCCTCCGCGGTCGCCTCGCGCCCTATCTCCCTGAAGCGCCTCGTCTTCTCCTCAAGGCGCTCGGGGAGGCTGATATCCTCCATAAACGAGTAGAGGGCCCTTATCTGTCCCGCCGCGGTCCCGGCAGACTTCGCGGCCTCGTGGTAGCGCTTTAAGGGCTGCGCCGCGAGCCGTCTTATCCTGTCAATCTCGGAGAGAATCTCCCTGTCGCTGTCTAGGTACTCGGAGACATAGCCGCGAGGGTTAAAGCTCCAGGGCTCCTCGCTGCTCCAGATGCTCACGCCCCTTATGTTCCACTTGAGCACATAGTTCTCAAGCAAATCGCACTCCTCGGGAGATATCCCGGTCAGCCCCGTCTTCAGGTAGCGGAACATGCTGAGGTAGTCCCAGCCTCTTGTAACCACGTCCATCGCCGAGGTTATGAGGCAGAGCACCGGCTTTTGCAGTATGTCGGTTTTCCTGTTTAAAAACAGCGGAATGCCGTATTTTGAAAAGGTATTTTCTAGCAGGGTCTCGTAGATTTCAAAGCCCCTCGCCGTGACCGCAAGGTCGCGCCACCTGTAGCCCTCGTCGCGCACAAGGCGGATAAGCTCCGCCGCCGCGATTTCGCACTCTGAACCCGGCGTCTCGGCGGATATGAGGGAGACGGCGCCCTTTTTGCCCTCAAAGGGCGTTTTGTCGGTGGTAAAGAGCCTCCGCTCGAGATGCTCAAGCTCCGGCGCCGCCATGCCATCGATGGGCGGTAAGCTGACCGTCCTGCAGGGAACTCCGAGGCTGTCCGCCATCCTTACAAGGCGGCGGCGCGTGCTCTCGGACAGCTTAAAGACATCCTCCCCGCCGGCGGGAAGGGTTATTGTGAGCTCCGCGCCCTTTTTCATAAGTTCCCTTATAACCTCAAGCTCCTGCGCGGTGAAGTCCGAAAAACCGTCTATGTATATGCGGCCCCTGCCTATGCTGCTCTGTCCTATTTTCTCCGCGAGCCGGTCCAGGCGCTCGGCCGGGTCGCGCAGGCTGTTTTCCAAAATCGCGTCGTAGGCCTCGCAGATTAGGGAAAGGTCGTGGAGCTTGTCCGCGAGCGCGCCCTCAAAGGCGGCCTTTTCCGCCAGCTCCGAGGGCGGAATGCGGCAGCTTCGAAGCTCGTCCAGGGTTTTCAAAAGTCCCGAGAGGAACTCGGACCGCGCCGTGACCCCGCCGTAGAGCTTTAGGCTCGGCTGAACGCTCGCAAAGGCGAGGGCCATGACAAGAATACGCCCTCCCTCGTCAAGCAGCGTCTCGGCCAGCCCTCCCGTCTCCGCGAGCACGCGGTCGGCAAGCAGCGAAAAGGTCAGCACCTCGCCGTAGAGGCTCAGGCTGTCGCCGCAGTACTCGGAGAGCGCCCTTGCGCTCTGGTGCGAATACTGCTCGGGGACAAGGAGAATATTGTCCCCCTGCCTGCTATCCACACGCTTTTTTATTTCGTTCATCACAAAGCTAGTTTTGCCGCTCCGCGCCCTGCCCGTGACAAGCGTCAGCATCGCCTCACCGCCTTAGCTCCAAACTATCATTACTATTATATCAGAAATTGAGCCCCAATCACAGATAAAGGTGTTTTTAAAATATAGGCCATTATCAAACCAGCGACTATTTCGCAGGCATTAGGCAGGCAGGAGATGAACCGGCCCTAATTACACACAAAAAACAACAGAATATGCAAATGGGACGGATAATGATATCCGTCCCATTTCAATTAATTTCCCCTCCCAAGCACTTTACCTGTCAATAAGCGCCACAGAAAGGTCGTTGACGTTTGTTCCCGTCGCACCTGTGACAATCAAGCCGTCACAGGCACTCAAAGCCGTATACGCATCGTTGTTTTGCAGGGCTTCTACAATAGAAATTCCCTTCTCTTCCAATATTGAGAAGGTTTCATTTGTGACAAAACCGCCGGCCGCGTCCGTCGGTCCGTCAGTGCCGTCTGAGCCGATGGAGAAGACCGCCGTTCTGTCGAGCTTTGATATGTGGAGCGCCGCCGAAAGCGCCAGCTCCTGATTTCTTCCTCCCTTTCCCGATCCAGTCAGGTGAACGACAGTCTCGCCGCCCATGATAATTGCAAGTGGTTCGGTTACGTTTTGGTATGAGCATGCAACAGAAGCAAGAAAACTGCCGGCTTCTCTTGCCTCACAGGTCACGCAGTCGGACAGAAAAAGCGTATTATAGCCGAGTTCGCGGCATTTCTCCATCGCGGCGGAACAAAGCTCCCGGACACTTCCGATGATAACCGTCTCCACATTGTCCAGTTCCTTCGGCGTCTCGGCTTCTAATGCGGCCATTATTCTTGGAGTGAATCCCAAGGCGTACTTTTTAGCCAGTTTTATCGCCTGCTCGCTGGTCGAAGGGTCCGGAGAGGCGGGGCCGGAGGCAATCATGTCCAATTTATCGCCTATAACGTCCGACAATACAACGGAGAACATCCTGGCAGGAGCACAGTGCCGGGCAAAGCGTCCGCCCTTTACATGGGAAAGCCGTTTTCTAATCGTATTTATCTCGACGATGTCAGCGCCGACCTTAAGCATCTGCGCCGTAACATCCTGAATTTGCCGCAGAGGGATAACAGGAAGCTCGAACAGCGCGGAGCCGCCTCCCGAAAGCAGAAACAGGACGGTATCGTCCTCTTTGAGATTTGCCGTAAGCTGCAGAACTCTCTCAGTCGCCCTGACGGAGTTTTCGTCAGGGATGGGGTGGCCGGCTTCCCAAATCTCAAGGTTTCCGATGTCTCCCTTGTTGTGATGATATTTTGTGATTACAATGCCCGCGTCCGGCTTGCGTTCAAGACAATCCCATGCCGCCCGCGCCATGGACCATGCGGCCTTCCCGACCGCCGCCAGGATTAATCTCCCCCCGCTGAATTTCTTATCCTTCAAAGCCCTCGCAACCGCCTGGGCGGGCTGGACGCGTTTTATGGCATAAGAAACAATCGCCTCGCAGTCCTTTCTCAGCTTAAGGCTTTCCTGGCTGTATACCGCTTTGCTCATCATAATTCTCTCCTCTTAAATGCAAACGCAGCTTGCATAAAACGAAACGCTTCGCAAAATCAAACCTGCAATTTTGCCTCGATGAATGTCGAAGCATTAGTATTGATATCGCCTTTTCCCAGCAAGAGCATACCATAAAAAACCGATTGCAGCCATCTCCGAAACGGATTTATGGAAATCTGCTCATTTCCACAAGAATGAAGGCGCGTCATAAGAGCAAATTCGGCGCGAACTTTTTTCTTTGACACATCCTTTCATCACCGAAGGCAAGGCCCGTCGGCCTCCCAAAATCAGAACTAGTCATCACCTGTGGCGATGGCTAGTTCCGTTTGTTGGGAGATGTTTAAATATTCTTACTTAACTGGACCGAACTCCTTTGCCAGTCTGGCCAGCAGCTCGATGCGCTCAAACTTAGCATCCGGCGGAGTTGTGTCCGCGATACTTAAAATGAAGCGCTTACCATCACCGAGCTTCTTGAACATATCGTCCACGTACTTGTAGAACGTTTTATCGTCCATGCTCTCCTCCAGAACGGCGATGGAGGGCACGCCGCCCCAGATGGTGACTTTGTCCCGGAAAGCTTCCAGGTATTCGGACAAGTCGAGCTTGGTCATGGGCGCAGGACAGATGGAATCCGCAACGTCGAAGCGGCTTTCGAGCAGATAGGGCATCAGGCCAAGGTTTTCCCCGTCGGTGTGGCAAATCAAATACTTGCCCATTGCGTGACACTTATCCGCACGGATCCGGACCTGGGGCATTATGTAGGACTTATACATGGAAGGAGCGGTGACGGAAGCGTCGAAGTTTCCGCCGGAGAAAACCAGCTTTGAAGGGGCGTTTGACACCACGTCGAACAGGCGGGTCATGTATGGCTCAATCCGTGCCGCCAGCTGCTCCAGGGCTTCGGGGTCGTCATACATCATGCAATAGAAATCGGTAATTGGCATCAGGTCTTTAATAAGCAGGTGCATCGCACAGGCCTGGGTGTGGGCGTAGGCCACGGCCTCGGCCCTGTCTCCCACGAAGGCCTGGAATTTCTCCAGGCGGTCATAACGCGGGATTATTTCAGCGTTTTCGAAAATATACGCCACCGCTTCCCAATCGTCCTGGCTCTTTATTGCGTGCTCCTTTACCACCCACAGGGTGATGCCGGCGTCGCGCATCCTGTCGTCCAAAACGCAGGTAGTCGTAATGTCACCCTTCGGTGTGCGGTAGGTTGTTCGCGTCGTTCCCGCGACGCTGCGGTCGATGATTTTCTCCACGTTGTGGAAGATCGTTTCATAGCAGTTTACAGCGAGGTGATAGACACCTAGGCCGATGTCCGCGTCGCCGTCCTCGTACTCAAACAAGGAAAAGTCCGGCAGCAGACAGTGGTAGCCAACGTCCATGTCCTCTACAATGTCTTTGAGAGTTGCGTTCTTATATTTATCGGGAAGGGTCCCGCGCCTGGAATTGGCCTTGTACCATAGATCGAGTCTCGGCACAAAGGGAAGCTGGTCCGTAGGCTTTCCTGCAATAGTATTCAGTATCCTCTCTCGAAATGTCATATCGGGCACTTCCTTTAAACATAATTCGGCTCTTAAGCAACCTTATTTTTTATGTTTATTATAAGGGCTTACCCGAAATCTCACATTGTCCTGAGCAAACAAAGAACTAAGCCGCGAGTAGTTTGGGGATACAATGAAATCTCAAAACATATAAGGGGAACCAATCGGTTCCCCTTCGCTTAGAAAATTCAGATTTACTTCATTCAAGTTTTACTTTTCGTAGTAATACTTCCAGTAACTGTAAAGCATTATTAGGTAGTTTGTGTCACGTATATTGTTGATTGGGTCCAGCCCCAGAACTTCCTTGATTTTATTAAGGCGAAACACTACGGTGTTTTTGTGCAGGAAAAGCATTTGCGCCGTTGCCTCAAGTTTCATGTTCGCACTTATCAGCGCGGAGATGGTCTCTACGAAAAGTTGGATGTCCCAGAGTTTCTCTATGCGGTGTATACTGGCGTCAAAAATTGGTTTCAATGTTTCTTCCGGAATGCTTTTCAGCAAGAATTCCGGCAAATAGTCAGAAAAGCGATTTATATGCTTAAGCTTAACCCTAAGGTGACGCTCCATCCAGCAAATATCCTGATAAACTCTTTCGTAATCGGAAAAACGAAGCTGTATAGGGCCGTAGAAATAATAAATATTGTCGACCTTAGTCTTCGGATCCAGTCTAAGAAAAAACTCGTCCAGTCTTGAAGCAACCTCGTCTGCGAGAAATTTACAGTTTATAGCAAGGTCCGGCAGGAACTTAAAGAGCAGGATACGCTCGTCGTCCAGCTCCAGAAGTATGTCTTGGGGATGGTAGATATCCAGAGTTTGGTACTGCTGGAAAAGCTCCTTTTTCAATCGGCCGCACTCCTGAGCCATACCCATCTGGGCCAAAATCGGCAAACGAGCCTGGTTGTCCATAAACTTATATTTTTGAACGACATGGCGGATAAGCTGCGCCTTATTGGCTGAAGGACATAGCAGCGCTCTGGCAAGGTCGCCGCGGAAAAGGTCGCGGAAAGGCTCGTTCCTGCGGATCTCCTCGGTAAGAAGCTCAAGCGCCACCTTGATGGTTTTTGCGATTTCCTGCGCCTCTTCGGACTCTCCCTCCACCTCTACTGCCCCCGAGATTTCGCCCTCCTCATAAATTGGAAAATAAACGCAGGGTTTGCTGCTGCCGTCGGGTTCTGTCCTTATAAACACCGGCCCTCTTTTCTTGATCGACTCATAGGCGCCGCTGGAAAATTCGCCAATTCGTTCATCGGAAGTGGACGCGAGGACACAGCCGTGGATGTTCATGACACTTACTTGGCGATTTAGAGATTTTCCCAACTTGTTGACTAAATTGCTTATCATTAGGTTTCTTTGCAAACCCCGCACCCCCAGCACTTCCGTCTATAAAAGACTTTTTATTGATTATAACATTCTTTTTATCGCTAATCAATCAATTCCAAGGGTGTGACCATCCACCAAATATAGGGCTCTTTATTAGCTCAGCGTTCCATTTACGAGGAACAGCGCAGTGTTATAATGATAACAAACGAATTAAACACATTGGAGCGATACCTTATGTGGAAATATTACCAGCCGACTGAAATTATATTTGGAGAGAACGAATCGTTGAGAATCGGCGAAATTCTTGAGCAGCACGGCGCTGAAAACTGCCTGCTGGTTGTAGACCCCTTTATCGCAAGCAGCGGTTTGGCAAAAAAGCTTATGGATTGTTCAGCCGGACGCATTGTCGGCATTTTTTCCGACGTCGAACCCAATCCCACACTGAAAAATATTGACGATTGCATCGCAATGATTAGATCTTTAAGAATCAAATTCATTCTGGCCGTCGGCGGCGGCAGCGCAATCGATTGCGGAAAATGCGCCGCGGCGGCCAGCGCCATGGGCTGCCGGGCTCGGGATTTACTGGACGGTATGCCCGTTACCGATGCCCTGCCTGTAGGCGCAATCCCCACCACCGCGGGAGCCGGCAGCGAGTTGACTGCCGGAGCGGTTCTCAGCGATAGAGCATCACATCGCAAGGAAGCCATCTTCAGCCCTCATCTGTTTACAAAATTCACCGTGATAGACCCCACACTGACATATACTTGTCCGCCAAAAGTTACCGCATCAAGCGGCATTGATGTGCTTATGCACGCTGTCGACGCGATGTCAAGCGTAAAGGCCAATCCCTTAACAGATATGCTGGCAGTGCGTGCTGCCGCTCTTGTGTTCGAAAACTTAACAGCTGTTGTTAAAGACGGCATGGACAAGACCGCGCGGGCCAATATGTCGCTTGCCTGCCTGTATGCCAGCATGGCTTTCTCGCAAACCGGAACCACCGGCTCCCATGCTTGCTCCTATATCCTTACGGAAGTATACGGGCTTCCTCACGGCGAGGCATGCGCCTTTACAGCCGACGCATGGCTCAAAGTCAACGCAAAGGTTTATCCAAGACTTAACGACCATGCAAGAGAACTAGGCTTTGCTGATGCAGACGAAATGGCCGAGGCGATTAACAGCCTGAAACGGGAGTGCGGCTTAAAAACAACACTCGCGGAAGCCGGCATCCCTGTCTCGGACCTGGATACAATTGCCGAAAAAACCATGGCTGCAGGCAATTTCGCTAACAACGTCGCGAAGCTCTCGAAAGAGGAAATCGTGGAAATGCTGCTGCAGTACAATGTATAAGCTTGTATGCAGCAAAATCAATATCCCTCTACAAAAATTACATATTAAAAATAATGAAACATCCTCCTGTAATCCTGTGATACAGGGGGATGTTTCTTTTATCCTTTATCCTTCATATTCTTCTTATTGAATGGAAGGGCTGACAGAACATTTTGCCGTACCTCGTTGCATTTCGTATTTGCAGAACCTGATAAGCCCTCAGACAATTATCGGAGTAAGGAGATTCCCCTCGGAATCGAACCTGAGCTCCTCCGGCTCGGAGCGGGCAAAGAGCCCGGGCCATCGTCCCGATTTCACATCTTCATAATAGGCTTCGCTGAGCATTATGTGCCCGATATGTAAGCTGTTTGGAATGCGGATAACGCGCACTCGAGAGTGGTCGATTCCTGTACATGTGCGGATGCACAGCTGAATGGCTTCCTTATCGGTGGCTACAACAACGGGAATACGGGCGCTGGCCAGGACGGTGGAGGTAATGCAGTTAGGATACATCTTCTCAGTGTCGATTTTGTCAAACAGGCGCTTGGTAATGACGTCGGAAAGCCCCACGCCCAGGGAATTTCCGTGGCTTGCCTCGCTTAGGTCAAGGAAACAGGTCCGCTGGACCTTGACGCCGCCTTGCGCATAGTTTGTGGAAAATGTGCCTGTTATATTGGGGTCTACTCCGGACCCGCTGTAGTTTTTGCCGATCTCATCAACTACGAGCACATCGCACTCTCCGACGAGCAGACTCGGCATCTGGGAAAAAGCAAACTTCAAAAGTTCCGGCTCACGCGCCAGGATATCGTCCCTGTCAATCGCCTCGATCAGCCTAGTCTCATCGTAAGCGTTCTCAATGCAGGGAATTGCAAAGAGAACAGGAGCTTTCTCCAAAATGACCTTGGCAATCGAGAGAATGTTCTCCCCCATTCTTTCCACGCCGTCCGAGTGGACGGCTTCGGCGCCCTTCTGTTTGCCTAGGCCCACAGCCATCATCTTGCAGATGCCGCTCTCGTAACGCGCCCTAAAGGAGTTATGGGGCTTTATGCGGCAGGATACAATTATGCCGTCAGCCTGATAGGCATGCTTATCAAGGTACACCGGCAGCCCGGTGTCCGAAATACCGAGCTGAACTACCTCCATGCCGCTGCGAATTTCGCAGCCCATCGATTCAGGGCTAATTCCATAGTCCGCAAGGACTTCAAGCTGCCCTTCGGCCGTTGCACCTCCGTGGCTGCCCATTGCAGGCACTATGAAGGGATGAGCGCCGCAGGCGCGGACGAAGTCCACGATGGACTTCGTGATGACTGCGACATTTGCAATACCCCGGCTGCCCGCTGTAATGGCGATTTCCATGCCTGGTTTGATTTTAGATCGAATAGGCTCTTTGGAAAGTTCCGCCTCGACTAGGGCAGGTATTTGCTCCGGCGCAATATGTTCCCTCGGGAAAATCTGCTCCGCTCGGAACATGCGCGGAACCGGAACGTCGGCCAGTAGTTTTGAGACTATACCTCCTTTTTTTATTTGCAAGCGGTTTCTCCCTCTTTCCTCAGGCCAGCACTCCTATCGGCCAGGGCGCAAACTCATCCTCGCCCACACCAAGCAGCTCGCTTTTAGTCTTTTCGCCCGATGCGACGCGGAGCATGCGTTCAAAGATTATCTGGCCTATCTCGTCCAAATCCATTTCGCCGTCGATGATGAGGCCGCAGTTTATATCCATGTCGTCTTCCATGCGCTCATACATGGGCGTGTTGCTGGCAATTTTAATAACCGGCGAGGGCACGCAGCCGAAGCAGGAGCCGCGGCCTGTGGTAAAGGCTACAAGAGTGGCTCCGCCCGCAACCTGGCCTGTTGTGGCTACAGGGTCGTAACCCGGGGTGTTCATGAAGACAAGGCCGTGTTCGGTGACCTTCTCGGCGTAGTCGTACACTTCGACAAGAGCGGTCTCCCCGCCCTTCTTAACGCCGCCAAGGGATTTTTCGAGGACGTTGGCCAATCCGCCTTTGTTGTTGCCTGGGCTGACGCGGCCGTTGATCTGGCAGTCCTTGCCCTCGTTGTATTTAAGCCACCAGTTGATGTGGTCTACGAGCTTCTGCGCCACCTCGGGAGTGCGTGCGCGGCGGGTAAGCGTGTGCTCGACTCCGAAAATCTCGGTGGTCTCGGACAAAATGGCGGTGCCGCCGTTTTTTACAAGCAGGTCCACTGCCCTGCCCAGCGCGGGATTGGCCGAAAGTCCTGAGAAGCCGTCGCTGCCGCCGCACTCTAGAGCCACCACAAGGTTCTCGGCGGAAACTGTCTGGCGCTGATATGAATTGACAATCGGGAGCATGCGCTCAATCTCGGCTATGCCCGCTTCAATGGCCTTTTTGGTTCCTCCGACGTTCTGGATGACCAGCTTCTTCACGGTGTCGCTCTCCTGCACGCCGGCAAAGCTGAACATCTCGTCGATGTTATTGCGCTCGCAGCCTAAGGCAATAACCAGAGCCGCGCCGACATTGGGATTTGTGGCATAGCCCATGATTGTCCTGCGCAGGAGATCCATGAACGGGCCGGTCATTTCCATGCCGCAGCCAAGTTCGGTGATGAATGGAACAACACCGCTGACATTGGGGTAAGCAGCCAAACGCTCTGGGGTAAAGTAGTTGGCGATTCTGCGAGCGACGGTGGCGGCGCAGTTGCTGGCGACCAGCACGCCGATGTAATTGCGCGTTCCCACCCTGCCGTCGGGCCGCACAAAACCCTCAAAGGTGGCCCGTTTCTCGGAAGGGAGCAGCTCGGTGGGCCTATATTCCTTGCAGAAGGCGTAGTCCAGGTCCACATGGTCAAAAAGTATATTATGGCTGTGCATCATCGTGCCTGCGGGGGTGTCTTCCTTGGCGAATCCGATACAGGTGTTGTACTTAAGTATCTGTTCGCCTTTGCGGATATCGCGGCTGGCCACTTTGTAGCCGGCAGGCACCTCGGTCAAGGTGGTAAAGCCTTCGCTTTCCACAAACGTGCAGGCGGGGACATCCCGGCGCGCGACGATGACATTATCCTTAGGGTGCAGACGGATAAAAGGGGAAATGGCCTTGTTCATTTAGACACCTCGTTTTGACGTTTGACATATATCGAGAGGCCGAATTGTCCCGCTCAGAGGCGGGACA
>ENA-UPAD01000352-UPAD01000352.1-bioreactor-metagenome-genome-assembly--contig:-NODE-352-length-67426-cov-575.788485_pt1 | contig 67426 bp, 56 predicted proteins | sample MGYA00238179_ERZ772710 | MGnify/ENA primary metagenome ERZ772710 (study PRJEB29004, sample SAMN07631245) | bioreactor metagenome | isolation source: Switchgrass digestor | place: USA: Dartmouth...
ACCAAAAAAGAGGGGTCTCTTGTTTTTTTAACCTAAAACAATTTTACACTAAGTTCAGGAGGGACGCTTCTCAATTTTCCTCAATTTTCCTGTTTTGCGGAGCATTGCTCAAGTCCCGGAGCAGCCCCCTCAAGAGGGCAGTCAGGGGGACAGTTCTCAACTTTCTGATTATGGGGGGACAGTTCTCAATTTTCCCCTACGGCGTCAGTTCTCAACATTTATAAAATGAGAAAATCTTCGCAATGAAATAAGACCTGGTTATGAAAGTGAGGAACTGTCCCCTATTACTTACCGTATCCCTATTAAAAGGGACAGTTCACAGTTTTAAGAACAATTCCTTATTCTAATTCCGGCGACTAAATGGCTGCTTTAAAATGAAGAACTGTCCCCATCATCCTTCAAGGTTGAACAGCTTGTTAAAAGTTCCAGCCAGCTTGATTTTTGAGTCCTGGAACAGTTCAACTATTTTGAATTTTATCTTGATAGGTATATCGCTTTCATCATCAGCTGATGTAACAATACTGTACTCTTCATCTGTCAGGACTTCTTTCAGGTCTTCCTTTATGATATCAGGTACTGTCCCATGTGTTACATCCACGAAGCAGAGGGGAGGGAAAATAACACACCACCAGTTGGATCCCCTGCCATCTCCGATGACGACCTTCAGTGCCTGATAGTTTCCAGCCGGAAGTACTATATCCCCATAAGCCTTGGTCGGAAATGGATACATTCCAAGAGTAGTTTCCACATCATAGCCGTATCCGCTATCACGAACTGTTTCCCTTGCAATCCTCGTGATCTCAGGTATTTTTTCACGAATAACAGTCCTCGTCTGTTCAATACTGGTCGAATTATCTACTTCATTTTGGACATATGCAAGTATTCTGTCCCTTACAATACGTTTCAGTTCCTGATCTTCGGGCGAATCACTGTTGGCCACCACATGCAGCCGGATCAGATTGTTTGCCAGCCCATTGCTTACACTTTCCGTGTAAGAGTTCATTTTAAAAACCAAAAACAAAAAAGCAGCTACGGATAAGACAACAACGAACCTGCCACAGCATCTGGCGCTCCTGATCAGCGATTTTCCTGCCGTTTTGACGATATCAGCAATTTTCTTCATATGAAATCCCCCTGACAATACCAAGATTATGATGTTTTGTACAGAAAAGGATGTATAATCTGTTATACATCCTTTTCACTAATAAGTATTGTCAGATTGGATAATATTTATACAATCCGTCAACTTTATGCAACTGGAATAAATTAAGGAACTTCGGCCAGTAAATAAATCAGCTTTTCAGGTATTTGACCGCTGCGGCATACTGGCCGTCGTATTGCATGATAAGTTCATTCAGATCGACATTGAGGAATGTCTGTGTCTTAATGTCAAGGATCCCACTCGCATTGATTTTTTTCTCGCTTTGGTATTCCTTCAGCGCCGACTCAAGTTCTTCATCAAAGTTGACGTCCGCATTTTCAATGCCATATCCAAGGAGTCTCAGAATAAGCTTTGCATTAACGACATCGTTGCCTTTGCTGCCCGGCTTAAACACACTTGTTTTGGACAGCTTCTGCACATTTATTATGTCCACTCCATTGATGTATTCAGGGTCATCAGCCTGTATATCGGGAGTAATACCGACTCCATCGATCATTCTGCCGGCAGGTGTATAATACAGTCCCACCGTCATTTGGGCATAGCCGTAGATTTCATCCTGGCTGGGGGCTATTCCATTATTATATAGATCATCTACATTTACGGTATCAATGCCAAACAGCTGCCTGTATTTGAAATATGCCGCCGGCGTCAGTATCGGCACAGCAGTCTGGACTTTTGCTTTTCCGAAGGTCTTCGTGCCTATAAGTTTGCCGGCGCCCCTGTCCTGGACAGCACCTGCCACTATCTCAGATGCACTTGCGCTGCTGCCGTTGACCAGCACTGCCAGTTTGTATTTCTGCTCCCTGAGTTCGGAACTGAAACCCACATCCAAATACATATCCGACTTATAATCCAGAAATGCAATAGGACCCGCCGGCACAAATTTCTCAGCCAGGCTGACAGCCTGGGCTACATCTCCCCCGGGATTGTTCCGCAGATCCAGCACGATTCTGCTTATTCCGATTTTGTCGAAATATTTCAAAGCCTCTGTTATATACTCATCAGCGTTTGAGTTGAAAATCTCAAGCTTGATATACCCAATGCCATTCCTGTTTTCATATGTAACAGGGTTTACCTTTATAATTTCCCTGACAACATCTATGTAAATGGTATCCCCGTTCCTGAGCAACCCAAGTCTGACTTTTGTCCCCGGTTCCCCTCTGATGATTTCGGCCGCATCATTGACAGAAGCGCCGACCAGGTTCGTTCCATCAGCCTCGACTATAATGTCCCCTTGGAAGATACCGGCTTTATCGGCAGGCGACCCACGGTATACATTTACCACAACTATATATTCATCGCTTTGCTGCATTGTGGCTCCGATACCGCCAAAACTTCCGGTAATAGTGCTGTAGAACTCATTTTTTTCATCCCTGTTCATGAACGAGGTATACTCGTCAAGTGAACCGAACATGCCCCTGACCGCACCTTCAAGCAGCGTCTCGTCCGAAACTTCATCATAGTACTGATCTTGAATAAAATCCATTAATCTGACGAAGTATGATGAATCATCCCTGACCGTACTTGAACCATATACCGGTTGCCAAACCATCAACAAAACAACTGTTATGATGCAAACATAACAAAGCGCCCTTCTAACAGAATACTTTTTCACAATATGATCCCTCTTTTATCTTTTAATAAAATAACAATTTGATTTTACCATTTTGGGGGACAGTCCTCAATTTTTTTATCAATCTGCCGGGACGTGAAAATACAAAGGTCTAATATTGTATTTCTGGCAAGCGGATTATCAGGCAACCAATTGAAATAGCGAAAAGAACATCTGTCCTTTTGTTCTCTCAACGTAACAGGTTCCGTCCACACTGATAATTATTCTAAATACATAGTATTAAAGATCTCACAAAGGTGTCTTAGTTTTTGCTTTAGTAATAGTTAATAAGCCTGTCCCTGTAATCCTTCCGGATTCCTTCCTGCAGGTACTTTATCAGGTTTTTGAGCATGGAGGCGCCTTCGGCTTTTGTCAGTTTTTTGTTAGGGTTCATGTTACCTTTGCTGTCGCTTTGGATAAGCCCGATTTTCTGGGCCACATATGCGGCATTCCTTGCATGTTCGGGGATCAGGTCATTGTCACGGAAGCTTGTTACTGCCACCGGAGCAGGCGCCAGTGATTCGAACCCAAGCGCTCTGATAAAAGCAACAACCGCTTCTGCCTTTGTTATATACTCATTTGGGGCAAACCTGTTATCGCCTTTGCCTAACATTATGCCACGTTCAAATGCGTTTTTGATTTCATTGAAATAAATATTGTCTATCGAAACGTCATCGAATGGTGAAACAACCGCTTCTTTTCCGGTTGTCCGGCGTGTCGCCGTAGTAGTCCTTGTCACGAGCGTCGGATCCTGCGGCACCTCTCTTGCGATTTTCGCCATTGCTGCAGCAAATTCCGCCCTCGTCATATAGTTATCGGGATAAAAATTGGATCCGTCTCCTTTGAAAACCTCAAGTCCGAACATGAGCCTGATATCATTTTCAGCCCAATGGCCTCTCGCATTTCTCACATCCACAGACGGCAGCCGTTTTTGTGTTGGAAATGTTTCAATGACTAAACTGTCGTTATATGTAATTATACGGTCTGTCGAAACTCCTTTTGCATCAAACTCCGGCAGCATGCATGTGTATTCCAGCACGTTGCTGTTCAAACGGCTCTGGACATAACTGCCTGCAAAAGAAATTTGGTTGGGCTTGTTTTCAAAGTATTCCAATTGCTCTGTTGATGTCGAAGAAATTGTAATCGTCGCGGTGCCTCCCCAGACATCGACGCCATCGCTTGTGTTCCTCTCGCCGCTGATAACATAGTCGAGCAGCAGGCTCTCGGCATTGCCCCAATACTGGTCATAGCCGTAAAAAGTGCCGGTGCATTCGACTGTAACCGTATTACCATCATTAGCCGCCCCAACCTGATACGTTTTCCTGCTCCATATGCTTCCGGCATGGTAGCTGACAGCCGGTCTGGGATCGATCAGGTTGGATCGGGCAAACTGGTAATAATTGCGGTTCGGAATGGTATATGTAACGCCATCTATATTGACACTCTCGCGTGCTGAAGTCAGGCTTACAGTCTCCGTGATCTGGCCATTCTCCTTCTTCTCCGACTCAGTGGTGAATGTCAGCACACGTGTGAGAGTATTTTCGCCGTTACGCAGGTTGTATGTATATGTGGTTGTGAGTTTGTCCTGTCTCTGGCTCTTTTTTATGACAAGTGTCCCCTCAAACACGACCGGTTTGCCGCTGATGAAGGTGACCTCCTTGTAGTCGAATGTTGTATTATCAGGCACCTCTCCTGATGAAATGCCGCCTTCGTACCCGCAGATGCCTTCCCGTGCAAAAGCCTGGCTGCACATGAGGAATGCAGCAATTATAGCAAGCAGCAGTGCTGTGACCCTTTTCTTCATAAATGAAACCTCCGGTTCAAAATCATTCTACTATAATAATGTAGGCATCTCCGTCTGCAGTCCTGTCCCGTTTTATGATCCTTACATCAGTGCCTTTCTTAATGGATGAAGGATCGATAAGTTTACCGTTTTCAATAACTATGGTGTTGTTGAGGATATTCACAGTCATGTCGGCAATATTATCCCACTTATAGGTGGAAGGGTTGTATGCGGCTGCCTTGCGTATACTGATCGTACCGTCGTCCGCGGCATATACCGTGCCTCTCACGTTCACCGTCCCATAAGGTGCGGTACTTACAAGAACTGTGTCAATCCCGTCGGCAACTACATAGACCACATCGTTTATGTAGCTATCTTCACCGTATCCCACAAAATCCCGGACATTCAAAACGCCATCTTCTGTCAGGATTCTCGTATTGAGTGTTATATTGAAAGTTTTTGGCGTATTGTAAAACTTCCAGTCGATCCCCTGCAACTGGGAGAATGACTCGATAGTGAAATCCATGCTCTCGCTGATATCGCTGATCCTTCCGCGATAGATCGTGAGTGCGTTATTCGGCGGCTCTTCAACATTGACAACAGATGCGTAATAATTGCCGCTCTTATAGTCTCTGTTCAATGCCATGTAAACCTTGTCATTAGAACTGAGACTATTGCCTGAAACCAGTCTTCCGTATTTCACAACGATACTGCCGTCGGAAAATCCGACCGTTCTGTTTTCATTGGCTGTTTTGAAACTTGATGAACCGGGTATGAACTCGCTGATCGTGTCCGCGATTGACGATATTTCCGTATCAAGGCTGTTGCGGTATGTTACTGCAACAACTTTTTCAATACCGCCATAGGTCCTCTCAACAGCAATGTACGCTTCATTCTGATAAAGCAGTCTGTCCGCATCGTTTATGCTGACAGGAGTATCCTTCAGATAGATCCTGTAATTATCACTCAGCGGAAGGGTCGAAGCGCCTTTTCTGTCAACAAGCTCCCATCTCCCCTTTCTGAAGACCTGCATGCCCATAACTGTTATCTTGTCTGATATTCTGTCTATTTTTGTGATCTTTCCTTTATAGATATTGTTGATATAATACTCATCGCCTTCAATCGTGATTTCCTTTAATTCTGTCGAACGAGCAGTCTCATTCAGAAGCAGCCTTACGCGGTCGCCGTCTTTTAATGCTGCAAAACCTGCGAGATACCTGTCTTTTATTACTATAACATTGTCACCTACATCAAGAATTTGCTGCGTCCCGTCGTCATACTCAACAATTACCTGGGCAGGCATTTTGGATATAATCCGTGCATACCTGACGGTATAGTTATCAACAGCGCTCACAGATACAATATAGCCATCGCTGTCAAGGCGCAGATATGCCGTGTCTCCAGCCTGGATGCTGTCGACGTCTGCAGGTTCATGGTTCCTGAATACTTCTATCCTGCTCTGATCAACGTAATTATAAGTCCTGAGCGTCAGTGGATTGCTTCCGGTGCCAGAGCCGTCCTCGTTGAAAAGAGTTATATATCCAAGGCTTGGATTGTTTTCTTCGACAATTCCTTTTACGATTCTCCTGGCTTCTGCATTTATGCCGATATCCACTCCCTGGATCTCTTTGACGAGATTATTGCCGTCTATGGTGAGGATAACGGTAGCGTCGCCGGTTATGCCTGACAGGTCGGACTTTACCCCGTTAACGGTAACTTTTGCCTGGGGCGAGACCCTGTAAGTTGCTTTGGTTGCCTGGGACCAGGAAAATCCATCGTTTACAACAATATCATTCAAATCCGGGTAATCAGTTTCAAACAACTGGATCACATCGATAAGCCGATTTTCCTGGTCGACACTTTGAACATTAGCGGCTATGTATTTCACATCCTTGACATTTGACAAAACATGTACGTATTTGACTTTGTTACTGCTGTCGGAAATATACTGGATCCTGTCGCCTTTCTGAAGTAGACTGCTGTTGCCGATGGAACCGTTTTTATAGACAACCAGTTCCGCTTCCTGTCCCGGCAATGCCGTCCCGACATTCTCATCCCTGCCGCCTGTTACCGGCGCTGTCTGCGTGGTTGTCTGAATCAGTGCAAAACTGCCGTCCGCATTTGCAACGTAAATATTCCTGCCTGTTGAAGAAGTTTTGCCTGTATAGTCGCTGGTTGGGGACAGTTCTTCGATAATACCGGATAATCTGGTGTGTCCTGTTGCCTGCAAAATAAAATCTTCAGCATTCTTGATGATCTGGGCGCACTGTTCCCTCGTAACAGACTGGCGGGGATTAATACGGCTGTTGCTTCCTGAAATGATCCCATACCTTAACAATGCCTCGACATATGGCAGTTTTTCAGGATCAATGCTGCGCCAGTCTGTATAATTGACTACTTCCTGCAGTTGCGACACAGGCTCGATTTTCAGTGCTAGAGAAAGCCAATAAATCAATTCCTGGCGCTGTGCCGGATTGTTTCGTCTGAAGCTGTCCTCCGCCAACGATGACTGGTCCGTGGCAAAAGCATTCGCCAGATCATTGAAGGAGATCAAACCCTCGTTTGCCGCCAACTGCAGATATCCATCGTACCATACCTCCAGAGGATCAGTTTTCCTGTTTGCCTGTAACCGGGCATTGTTGACGGCCGTACCCAACTGCTGAGCTTCGGCTCCGCGTCCTGCTGCCCTGTATGCCACTGCCAGTGCCTCCTGCTTTGTCAGGGGGACAGTTCTACCAAATCTCCCGCTTGAATCTTTGAATCCAGTTAAAAAGCCAAGAGCACTAGTTTCGTATATAGCCTCACTGGCCCAGTTATCTGCTCTCACATCACTGAACGAAAGATATCGTATAACAGAGTTTGCTCCCAAATCCCCATAATATACCGTCCTCTGGATCTCCGCAGTAATTGTCTTCGGGGGGAGGGACAGTTCTGCAATTATTATCAGAGCAACGATAATAGCTCCAAATTTCAAATTCCTATGTTTGTATGTCATCCGCAAACCAAGCACCCTTTCACGATTTGAGCGACAATGAATTAAGCCGATATCGGCATATGACCTGTTATATATATCGGCTTATAACACTCGAATTTTAGTTTTTTGCCGGCTTACATCGATTAAATTTATGTTACAGGACAGATGGTTCCAATATTAGAGATTGTCCCTGAAACTTGAGAACTGTCCCCAAATAAAAGAACGGTCCTGGTAAATCAAGAACCGTCCCCAGCATCAGTTTTTTGAGAAGTGTCCCTAAACCTACATCCGATCGGGTGCATTTATGCTCAGAATATCAAGCACATTTTTAATCACAGTTTTGACCGCTGACACAAGTAAAAGCCTTGCTTTCATGAGTTTCTCTTCCTCGCCCTTTACCCTGCATTCGTTGTAAAAGCTGTGGAAAAGTGAAGCTACATCGGTGACATATCTCGTCAGGCGGCTGGGTTCCAGCGACTGTGCCGCGATCCTTATTTCATCAGGGTATTCTGCAAGCTTTTTTATTAAATCTATCTCCTCCGGAGCAGAAAGCAGCGTAAGATCCACTTCATCTGCGGGAGGCACATTTATGCCCTCACTTTCCAGCAACCGCAGCATGCTGCAGATTCTTGCGTGCGCATATTGCACATAATAGACCGGGTTTTCATTCGACTGCTTGACTGCAAGGTCAAGATCGAAGTCAAGATGACTACCTGCGGCCTTCATATTGAAAAAGAATCTTGCAGCATCTTTGCCAACTTCCTCAAGAAGATCATCCAGGGATATGGCCCGTCCTGTCCTTTTGGACATCCTGGCGATCTCACCGTTTTTAAAAAGCCTGACCAATTGGAATAAAACTATGTCCAGCCTTGCAGGGTCAACCCCTATAGCCGCAACTGCAGCCTTCATTCTTGCAACATGGCCGTGATGATCTGCACCTAGCAGGTTGATAACCCAGTCAAAACCGCGCTTTACGAACTTATTCCTGTGATAAGCTATGTCAGATGCAAAATATGTCGGCAATCCGTTGCTCCTGATAATCACTACATCCTTCTCAGCGCCGAAATCCGTCGCTCTGAACCACTGAGCGCCGTCTTTCTCATACAGGAGGCCCTTTTCTTTTAGGAAATTGATCGTTTCTTCAAATTCTCCGCTGTCATAAAGTGATTGCTCCGAGAACCAGACATCGTAATGGATCCCGTACTCCTCCAGGCCTTTTCTTATTCGTTCAAGGTTTCTCGGTAGGGCAAAATTGACCAGTTCTCTGCGCCTTTCTTCAGGATCCGCATCCAAAAGCTTGTCCCCATATTGCTCGATGTAATCCCTCATATGGTCAATTATATCTTCACCCTGATATCCATCTTCGGGGAATTCTATCGCATCCTCGCCTTTCAGCAACTGTATATACCTGGCTTCCAGTGAGATGCCGAATTTCTCAATCTGGTTTCCGGCATCGTTGACATAATACTCCCGCGTAACATCGTAACCCGCAGCCTGAAGCACACTGGCAATACTATCTCCCAGCGCCCCGCCCCTGGCGTTACCCATGTGCAAAGGCCCGGTCGGGTTTGCACTGACAAATTCAACCATGACTTTTTTGCCCTGGCCTATGTTGACCCTGCCGTAATCCTCACGTTCAAGGCTGATTATTTTCAACGTATCGTACAGCCACGATGTTTTAAGGAAGAAGTTGATAAACCCAGGTCCCGCACATTCGGCCCGCTGAATATATGTATCTGCAAAATCCATGTTGTCAATCAATATTGAGGCTATCTGTACAGGCGCTTTTTTCGCCTTTTTAGCCAGCAACATTGCTATATTTGTGGAAAAATCGCCATGTTCCTTCTCTTTCGGCGTTTCCACAATTATTTCATCGATGGACACACCAGGCATAAGGCCCTTATCAGTTGCTGCAGCCAGTGCCTTCCTGACAACACTTCTGACCTGTTCTCTAATGTTCTCTATTATGTTCGTCATTTTGTTGCCCAACCTCCCTGATTGACATCCAGAAATCATTTTCACCAGTTTCTGTGTTATCTATTTCCAGTTGATAACCAATGCGGATTTCTCCGCCACTGTCATCAATTTTCACGTCAACTTCATTTGCAGTAACTCCAACGGTAAAGGCGCCAAACTCAGTGTCATAGTAGGATATGTGCTTTTGCCCCTGCTGAAAAACAAACTGCGAGTTTATCGTTCCAACCCTGACAAGAGTTACTATTCCGTCCGTTACCATCAGCGTGGTCGTAGTCCCGCTCATGCCGGTAACTTCACTTTCATCATAAGTTATAAAATAGGCTTCGTCCTTTTTATAATACTTACCTTCGGTAACGAATTCCATAATTGTGTTCACCTGATCGTTGGCGGACTGCGTGCCCTTTACTGATATTATTACATTCTTGTCCATACAAACACGCACCTCCCCTGCGGCAAACCGAACATCAGATCCTTGATAACAACAGTTTATGAAACCCGTAGTTCTGCTATCAGTATTCCTCGATATCCACCCTCTTTGCCGAATTTACGGTTTTCCCAAGTATCGCACTGCATAAAGGTTCAAATTTCTCGACACTGTCACTTGTATAATAGTGATACATCGGCTTCAGTTGAGGGTCTCGCTGCATATTATTATCCAAAATAATTCTTTTTACAACCCTTGCCACTTCATAAGCTGAACTGACCAGAGTTACACCTTCTCCCATGACCTTCGAGATTGTGTTCTTGAGCAGCGGATAATGCGTACATCCAAGAACCAGCGTATCTACACCGGTTTGTTTCAGCGGTGTGAGATACTCCTTCGCAATACTGTAGGTGATGTCATTTTCCCACCACTCTTGTCCTTCCTCAACAAGCGGAACAAAAAGGGGACAGGCCTTCTGATACACCTCGATGCTGCTATCGAGTTTGCTTATGGCTTTTTGATACACGCCGCTGCTTATTGTCAAGGGAGTTCCGATTACACCAACCTTCTTGTTCCTGGTTACTGCAACTGCTGCCGCTGCGCCTGCTCCTATGACCTCGATTATGGGCAGGTCATGATTTTTCCTGACAAGCTCGTAACCATGCGCGCTCATTGTATTGCACGCGATTACGACCATTTTTATATCATGAGTCAGTAAAAAACGGATATTCTGGAGTGTATACTTAATAACAGTCTCCCTGGACTTTATCCCATATGGGGCCCGTCCACTGTCACCGAAATATACGAGGCTCTCATGAGGCAACTGCTCTGCGATTTCTTTAAAAACCGTCAAGCCTCCGAGGCCGGAGTCAAAGATCCCAATTGGTCTGTTATCCATACTGATATTTCCCCCATATTCATTGCCGGCAAACAATGATCACAAGTAATCTATTTCCTTCTTGTTATCTTCAAAACGTTCCAATGCCAATTCTATCAATCTGTCAACCAGTTTTTCATAAGGCAGTCCAGATGCAGCCCATAGTTTCGAATACATACTGATTTTCGTAAACCCGGGCATGGTGTTTATCTCGTTTATAAAGATACCGTAATTGTCTCTTCGCACAAAGAAGTCGACTCTTGCTAGACCAGAACAGTCCAGCGCCTTAAACGCTCTTACCGCATACTCCCTTACTTTCTCGATTACTTCAGCAGGCAGTTCTGCTGGTATAATAATTTGAGAACTGTCCCCGCTCAGGTACTTTGCCTCATAATCATAAAACTCATTACATGGTATCACTTCACCTACAGTCGATGCAACAGGATTATCATTCCCCAGCACAGCACATTCTATTTCCCGGCCATCGATAAACTCCTCCACAAGAATGCGCCTGTCATATTTCGCTGCCAACTCCAATGCGGCACGAAGCTCGCCAATATTGCGGACTTTACTTACTCCGACTGAAGAACCGGCATTTGATGGCTTAACGAAGCAAGGATAGGATAAAACGCGATTGACATCATCACATATCTTATCAAAATCTTTGCTGATCTGCTTGCGGTTATAAACAAGATATTTACCCTGGGGCAAACCTTCCTTATCAAAAATAATCTTGGCATAAGCCTTGTCCATCCCCAGCGATGAACTTAACACACCGCAGCCCACATAAGGAATCCCGGCAAGTTCCAGCAGGCCCTGGATCGTGCCGTCCTCGCCATTGCATCCGTGCAGAACGGGAAAAACCACATCGATCTTTTTATTATCTCTTTCTGATTCAGCAATTGCCGTACCTGCAGTCAATAACGCATGATCCTGCTTGACATTTGATTCAGCCAAAGCCTGCCATTCCCCGGTCCCGATGAGTCCTACAGGCCCATCATAGGGTAGCCATCTCCCATCCTTTGTAATACCAATCATCGCTACTTCATACTTATCGGTGTTTATATTCCTGATAACAGACTCTGCTGAATATCTCGAAACCTCATGTTCTGAGGACTGTCCCCCAAAAATGACCGCAACCCTGATCTTATCGCCCATCAAATATCAACCACCTGTTTTAAAATAGCCCATCCCTAAATATATATTGTTTATTTTACTATTTAAGTACCATGACTTCAACAGTTTGGAGGGGACATTTCTCTTAAATATGCAAACCTTATAACAGTGAAATTCCTCACTTTCTTATATATGGCGGTCTACAATTATATTAAGTTAGTCTTATCTGGTAAATATGAATCCTGCTCCACTGTTTAATAAATACCTTAATGAGAACATGTTAAGGGTTTTGTAGAGAAAAATTTGCCCTGTAACTGATTTTTACAGCAGAAACGAATAGGTTTAAGAAATGTTTATAGCAAATTATAGGAATGGGTAGGACACTAGTAAATCTTTGACCATTGCACCGTGTAACATCCAAAAACTACCGAATATTCAACAGAAACATCACTAATAAAGCCCAGCATATAGAAGTTCATTAAATATAAGTGAATACTGTGATCCTTTCTTTTCCGTCAGTTCGAAACCTTTTCTGCAAAGTCCGGCACACCCTGATATTGTTACGTTGAACATGTTCTCACATATCTGTTTGTACCTCAGGCCGCATAATACACGCAGTACATATGCCGTGAAAGCTCTGTATTCGTTTTGCCTTCTGTCTGTGCTGATTATGCTTTCAACCGATTTCTTCAGCTTCATGGCTATATAAGCCATCACTTTCGCCGGTTTCATGTCCCTGATAATAACCTTTCTCCCACTATCATACTCATTCTGCAAGTTGAAAACCTCTTCGCAGATATCGTCCGGATCAATGGCTTCCATATCTCTTCTCCTTGATACAAACTCTTTGTACCTTCTTATGAAACTCTTTTTGTTTTTCATGCCGAAAATACTTTGTATCAAGCTTTTATCTACCAGTCTGTGGACATCTTTCCTTATCCCAAGATAAATACCATATGACGAATAAGGGTACTCCTCTTCCCTGCCTCTGTATCCCTCTATATCCTTTGGATTATTATGTATATATGCTGACAATACAAGACAGTATCTGTCGTTGTCCACTATCTTGCTCAGAAATCTCCCTTGAAACAGCGGTCCGTGCCGGTCATATTTCCTGTTGTAATAAATAACGTAAGTAGTGTTTATACTGTGCATCAGGCTTGAAATATCATAACCTCTTGGATCTATATACAGATGCACATGGTTGCCCATAAGACAATATGCATATACAGCACACTTATATTTTCGCATATATCTGCCGACAAGGTACAGATAAAAATCCATGTCCGCACAATCTCTGAACAGATTTACCTCCGATATGCTTCTACACATGATATGATACTGCGCTTCACTGTGCTTTTCTCGGGCCATTCTGGGCATCTGAATCACCTTAGGTTTTTTATGATTGTACTATTATTGTATCACGGAACATATGTTCTGTTCATTATTTCCATATTATTTCCTATTAATTTGTCACTTTAATAAAAAAGGCCAGACCAGAAAAACTTCTGATCCGGCATGAACATTAATTTTTCTAAAGTTCTGTTCTGCACTAATTGCCTTATTGGCAAGCATCAAGTATCATACCTGCCATCTGCTAAAAAGAAGAACTGTCCCTCCTCATTCAGCCCACCTATTCAAGAATCTCCAGGCCGTCTATTGTTTCACCGTTCTGCCCTGAAGTTTCTTTGGAACCATTATAATCGTCGACATTGTTCCCCTCCAACAAGGAATTATCGCCTTCTGCTATTCCCGTAGTCGTTTCGGCTCTATCTTTGCTTATCAATTGAGGACTCCTCGGGAATAAAGCATCGAATTTAAAGTGCCCCATGAACTCTTTCTGCTCCTTTCCCTCTATCAGGAACCTCACCTTTTCTATCTCTTCCAACTCAGTCAACGAGTTGACAATTGAATATATAGTCATTTTCTCAGCATCTTTCCCGCCTGGATGTTTTGTCTTGAACTCTTTCGAGAAGTCAACAGTAGCAACCTTGTTCTTTATGCTTACCGGCGAGAGCAGCTTCGCCTCGGCTGGGACGGTTCTCTTAAACAGCCGTTCGTCCGAAGGCCCCTTGATCAATTCATTTACAATGGCCGTTGCCATGTTGCTTGTGCTGTCTTTAATATCGGTCGAATCAACATATCTGATTTCCAACTTCAGCTTAGTATTGTCTTCATTGGCAAAATAGAGCCGCAGCGGCGTCTTGTCAGTCAATTTGCTGGCTTCGTTCTCTCCGATGATGATGCTGCTCACAGGCCTGAGCTCATCTTCCGGCTCTTTCTGCAGACCGAGTTTTTGGAGGACACTGCATCCTGAAAGAACTATTAAAGAAGCAACCACTAAAATGATCGAGATAATTTTCCTCATAATTCAGCCACCTCACGCCAAGTACGGCGGTATTTCCCAAGAGCGCCCCTTACCGCCGCGTAATTCCATCTAAGGTAATACTATGCCGAGGTGACCGTCCGTATGCGCAGTTGGTTAAATTTTTGTCCGAAAATAACTGTATCGCTGAAGTACTCCAACACAGCTTCGGATGAGTCGTTGCTCTCATCATCAATCAATAACTGCTCCACGCCAGGTCTTTCATTCTTTGTTTATGCGGATTCACCATTTGCATATAAGCAAAACACTCGTCCTTAAGCCATCCAGTTATCTTTTTGAGCATATATCCCGCCCCACTCTTGTCTGCATACTTACATTCATGAGTTTCAGATTCATTACACTTTATGCATATTGTGGACAGCAGCAATTTTTCAAGAACCACATACATCAATCTTTTATGTCAACAGGCTTCCCGCAATCAGTAGTTTCAACATATGAAACCCCACTTCCAGCTTTACTCACATCAGGCCGGCTCATTTCCCTTGAAACGCCCGTAATCCCGGAACCACCCAAATCACCGCTTCCTTCTGCCGTTTTCACATCAGCGGATTCAACAACCGATCTATCCTGCATTACTGTTTTATATACCAGGTACCCTCCATTAAGGTTTTTTACTGACGTAAAACCTCTCCCCGCAAGCATCCTGGCAGCAATGTATCCTCGCAGTCCAACCTGGCAAAACACGTAAATACTTTTATCGTCAGGCAATTCACCTGTTCTCTCTCTCAATTCATCAAGAGGTATATTTATTGCACCGTCAATAGTCCCCAGCACAAACTCCGCCTTTGTCCTGACGTCCAGAAGAAGCGATTTCGTCTTATCAAGCTTCTCGATCTCATCCCAATGATATATCGAAGCGTCACCTTTCAGCAAATTCGACGCAACAAATCCCGCTATATTGACAGGGTCCTTTGCCGATGAAAAAGGAGGAGCGTAAGATAACTCCAATTCCTGAAGATCGAACACTGTCATGCCGGCGCGTATCGCTGTGGCAATAATGTCGATCCTTTTGTCAACACCGTCATAACCAACAATTTGAGCGCCGAGTATCGTGCCGCAATTTTTTGCGAACAGTATCTTTATGGTCATGGGTGTGGAGCCGGGATAATAATTGGCATGCGAAGGTGAGTACGTAAAGGATTTCTCATAATCAATCCCAATTTCCTTCAGCCGCTTTTCATTCGCTCCTGTTAATGCAACTGTCATGTCAAACAGCTTTATAATGGAGGTAGCCTGTGAGCCATTGTATTTCACATTTCTTCCACAGATATTATCAGCCGCTATCCTTCCCTGCTTATTAGCCGGCCCAGCCAGCGGCACAAGAACAGTTCGCGTAAGTTCTGCATGGGACCGATCATCAAGATTGCCATAAGCTGATTCCCTGACTGTTACTTTGTTGAGAACTGTCTCCATAAAATCATACAATTCGACAGCATCACCGACAGCGTAAATATCGGGATCAGATGTCTGCATGAATTCATTAATTGCAATGCCACCTGACTCCCCCAGCGTCAAGCCAGCGTCAGATGCCAGTTTTACATTGGGCCTGACACCTACCGATAGGATGACCATGTCTGCAGCCAATAAACGGCCATCGGACAGCCTGACACCAATTTTTTCACCGTCAGGGATAAATTCGCTTACACCGGTTTTCAGATAAAGACGGATTCCTTTCGATCTCAGGTATTGGTGCACAAAGGCAGCCATATCACTGTCCAGAGAGCCAGCAACATGGTCCGACAACTCAACAATTGCAACGTTTATGCCTCTTTCATGCAGATTTTCGGCCATTTCCAGGCCAATAAAGCCAGCCCCGACAATAACTGCATTCCCGGGTTTGTTACTTTCCATAAAATCCTTGATCCTGTACGTATCCGGGATATCACGCAATGTAAAGATCCTTTGCGAATCGATTCCGACCAGTCTCGGTTTCACAGGCTCAGCGCCCGGCGAGAGGATCAGGCGGTCATAGCTTTCCTTATAGATTTTATTGTTTGTTCTGTCAAACACATCAACGGTTTTATTTTTTCGATCTATGCTGAGAACCTCACTGTTCACCCTGACATCAATGTTGAAGCGTTTTTTCATATTTTCAGGAGTCTGGATAATAAGCTTCTCTTTTTTTCTGATCACTTCTCCAATATAATATGGCAACCCACAATTCGCATAAGATATATATTCGCCCTTCTCAAATATGATTATCTCCGCTGTTTCATCCAATCTTCTCAGTCTTGCGGCCGCACTTGCGCCTCCGGCCACTCCTCCGACAATAAGCACCTTCAGCGACATGTTTCTACCTCCTCACGCTAATAAAGATGATACTAGTCCATCAAAGTCAATATTAAAACTACATACTCAGATTCTAGTAAGCTCCTTTTAATTTTACCCGTTCTCAGTTTGATTCTAATTAAGAAAATGCAGAACTGTCCCCTGCCTTGAAAAGAACTTTCCCGAACTTGCGGTCCCTTCCCTGCGAAGAACTGTCCCCGACTAAGTCCTACTCAGCCTGATAAGTAAAGGCAGAAGTTCAGTTGGAGGCTGAAATAAGAGTAAATTAGTATATAGAAGGCTTCAAGAAGATAAATCGAAGAACTGTCCCCGCTCCAGTAATGCTTTGATCATGAGCCATAGATATGCTAAACCATTCTTCTCATGGAAATTGAGTTATGCCATATACCTCTGGATCACTTTTCGGAAAAGAAAAATGGAGAAGCGTCCCCCACCAAATTGAAGAACCGTCCCCCAACTGCAGAAACGTCCCCGTTACATTGCTTTCGTGTATCGGTCAGCGAATGCGCTGGCGCAGTAGCTTTCAGGCTTGATTTTCGGCACGAAATTCAGGCCCTTGACCATGCCGACCATTTCACTGATCAGGCTCTTGGTCTGCCCCTTGGTCCCTATATCTATATGAAATTCGAATGTTATCCCCTCAGAATGGCGATTTGGTCCAAGCGCCTCCTGTATTCGCTTCATCTTGCTTTCATCGAACAGATATGCAAGCTGCAGGCTGGCGCATGTCTCAAGGTATATCTTTTCCCGCAGGTTCGTCACCGGACGCTGCATTTCGCACTTGTGCAGATACCCGATTGCTCCCTTGCCGACACGATGGACCAGAATACACGATACAAACACGGTTTTCGAGCCGACCTGGGAATCGGTCCCGACTGAAATACGGTATGAACTGTCTTTATCTGCCTCTATAAACCTGATTATATCTTTGAATACTTCTTCAAATGTCAGGTTCTCTTTCTTCAGCCCCTTAAACAGGGTCCCTTCATTGATCTCAAGTTGATTACCAAGCAGCATCGTGACGCTTTCCTCCTGTTCTGAAAAAATAAGCCGGTATTGCAATCTGCCTCCATTTCATAATACGATAAAAGCCCTGTGAAGGGCGTACTGTCACAGGGCTTTCTTTATTTGACAATATCCAAAGACGGCATAGATCCGTCCGCAGCTTATACAATCAACCCCAATATACCTGTTGTGAGTACTGCAATCCACCTGTCGCTTCATCGATCAATCTCCTGCTAAATAATAAATTTATATTAACATATGTTATAAACAAAATCAATTCCGCATTTTCCCGGCGTAAATACCTTCGGAGCCAACATCATCATGTATTACAGGCTTTTTACATATTCAATTATAGCTTTACCGGCAACCGCACCTTGCCCGACCGCTACTGAAATCTGCCTGAATTTGCTGGAACAGTCTCCTGCTGCGAACACTCCTTCAATGTTCGTGCGCTGATCACTGTCTGTTGCCACTATATTCCCATCTGTCAATATCCCCAGTTTTCTGGCAAAATCGGTGCTTGACGCGCTTTCATACGCTACAAACAACCCGTCGATATTATCTCCTGTCCCGTCAGCAAACCAGATCCTTTCCAGGAATTCGGCGCCATCAAGCTTCAGTATTTTCCTGGTGTCTACGCGGAATCTGCCGAGCTCATTAACGTATTTTCTGGAAATATCGAGTTGCTTCCCGTTGGTATAGATCGTGATATCTTTGGTGAAGGCAGTCAGTTCTATTGCCTCATGCACTGCAAAGTCCCTGTGTCCAAGCACGCCTACATTCAAATTGTTATAGAAGAAACCGTCGCAGGTAGAGCAGTAACTCACACCCCTGCCCTCGAACTTAACCAGGTTTTCGATCCTGATGACTTTATGCGGCTGTCCGGTAGCCAGCAGTATAGCTTTGCACATGTATGTTTCCGTACTGGTTACGACTTTAAAAAAATCATCTTTTTCAACTGATATGACCTCGTCTTCCAGGACCTCTGCGCCAAGCCGCCTTACCTGAATTTCCCCGTTACGCAGCAGTTCTTTCCCGGATATTGTCTGCGCGAAGCCAAAATAGTTGTCAATCTTGTCCGCTTTCATCAGATTACTGTCATTTTTCCCTATTATCAGTGTCCTGAGGTTTGATCTCACCGTATACAAAGCGGCTGACATGCCTGCGGGCCCTTTGCCAATAATGATTACATCGTACATGATCGATTCCTTTCTTATCTTTCTGTATTATCTCCCATGTAAAGTCGCATCTGCCTGTCCGTCTTCCAATGCCTGATTTCAGGTTTTCTATTTTTACGAATCATCCGATTTACCTTGCTCTGCAAGTTCCGCCGGTTTATCCGATTTTTAAGGGAGTACAGATCCCGGAATAATATTAGTCCGGCATCCAATGCATTCCGTATAATGGCACTGCTTTATTGAAACTAATGTCAAATCCGGACTTTCTTTTGTATACCATAATAATATTATAACACCTTGTATTACGGGAAATATCTTATCCCAGTAAAATTTTCTGCATTGGCGGTTTCGGGCAAGTCTGAGTTTCAGCTTCACTTCAGCAATTTATTTTATTTTGAGAAATTTCCCGTTTTTCGAACAACTCTCTTTACCAGCTGCATTCAGACGGTACTAAAGGTACACCTGCCGCCTTAAACATATCACTGTCCGTAATATCAGTGTCCGCTTCCTGCGGAAACAGCAACTATCAATCGCACCGTCGCTCAAATAACGTCTGGGCAAATAACGCATTATCTGATGCCATATTTATAGTTACCAAACACCGCCGCTGGAATAACAACCGGCATCAACATTTCATGTTGATATGAAATATCATAACTTCACAGTACCAAACCTACAGCAATTTTCACTCAACTGTAACCTCATCCCGCTTACCGGCATATTATGTCAATGGAACACTGTATGCTTACAGGAGGAGGGTTAATATGTCAAACAGCGAATACACCGGCAGACACAACGACTGCACACTGCTTTTTTTCATCCTGGTCTTTCTGCTGTTGTTCTATGACAACAGCGCGATCGGCATCCTGAGGCGCGGAAAATTTGGTGTCAACACTTGCAGCAGGGACGATTCACTGCTGTTCTTTATACTGGTATTCCTGAAACTATTCTATTGCTAGGTTTACCAGGACATTGCAATGAACGGATCCTCTTTTCCGGGGCTAATACGAAGGCCCCGATAGGGGGAAAAGTAATAAAGCATAATGTACCAATCTTCAATTGAACAGATATCCACTGTAATAAACTATTGTCCATGATGCGACAAGCAAAACGTTTGTACTGAAAGCCCGGGAAACAGGGGCATCCGTTGCCCTTTCGCTGCGGTTCGTCCCAGAACCGGGCTTATTCCGCCTGCCCGTTTTTCTGCAAACAAAATTGTAACACAACCGCAGCCGTGATCATAAAATATACTGTTATTTAAGATGTCCGGAGGCAAATCCATGGCTGTTTTAGATAATCTTTCCGGAAAACTGAGAACAATATTTGACGAAGGACTTGATGAAGTCTTAATTTTTGCAATCATTTTCATCTTTGTATTACTCTCAGGAAGCGGATCTGACTGTGACAGCAATATGGGGTTCGTGCCGCTGATCATAATAGTCGTGTTCCTTCTGTTATTCGCAGGTGTCTGCAGAACAGAAGAAACTGCGGCATAGCCAGCATTACGGCAGCATATCAATGCATAATGAAAGACTCTGACAGGTCCGGAAATATAATTCATGGGATTATGGAGGTTAGGTTTTATGGCAAATGGTTTCAGCAAAAAAATGGCCGAACTTCTCGAAAAAATGGATAACAAGGTACTTGCAGCTAAAATCAATGCGGCTATCGACATGCTTAAGAACGAGAATTACGAAGAATTGACAAAGAAGCTCAAAAAAGTAGATAAAAACGAAATAATGGAAAAGCTCAATGAAATAGATGAAGAGAAGTTAAAAGAACTGAAACTGGACAAATCCGAACTAAAGCAAAAAATGAACAGTATCGATCTGGATGCCGTCCAGAAACTCCTTGGTGAAAATGGTCCCGAGATAATCAGCAAAATTAAAGACATTATTAAATAAGTAATGAAATATATTATTAGTGCCTGTGTTTGGAGGAAGTTACCATGAACGATGATCTTAACAGGAAAGTTCAGCAAATAGCGCAGTTGCTCGGGCATGACAACGTACCGGACAATGTTAAGGAACTCGTCTCCCTGCTCTCAGCCTCCCTTGAAAAGAGTGGGGACAAGAGTGGGGACAGTTCTTCGAAAGTTGACGTTTCCGCCGATCCTGCGCAGCCTGTCACTCCCAAACAAAACATACCCGAAAGCACTCCGGCGCAAACAACAGCAGCACAGCATGACACCGAGGAATCGCCACAAATGAATCAGGATGTACTCAATACAGCGAGAAGCGCACTAAGCAGGCTGAATACTGTAAATGATCCCCGAATAAACCTTCTTAATGCAATCAAGCCGTTTATGAACAACAGAAGGCAAAAGAAAATAAGCAACTGTATACAATTACTGCAGATAGCGAGCCTGAGCAGACTGCTTAATGAACAGGAAAAGCAGACGAGGTGAACCAGATGCCTTACAAAAGGCCAATTAGAAGCTTTAAGAAATACATACCACAACTCTATAGTTCCAGTCCATCGTACTCAATCAGCAATGTCGGGTCATATTCCCATGAAGACTCTGACTTTTTCGGCATCCCGCTTCCGAACGAAAAAGAAGTTAAAAACGTCGGGGCGGTAAAAATCCAAAGATATTTTTCGCTGGACAAATTTATCAATTACATATGCAGGCATATAACGATCGAAGAAATAATTCTGGTAGGTCTTATTGTTCTGTTGCTCGACGAATCATTTGAAGACGATCTCCTGTTGATAATACTTATTTACATACTTCTTTTCTGAATAAATTCCTGCCTGGAACAAAAAATAAAAAAGCTATGAAAAGATTATGCAATACAAACGAAAAGAGGGATGTCGTTGCGTAAAAAAACTGCATTGCTTGTTTTTGCCACGATCCTGATCGTTCTTGCATTGTGCAATCAGACATATATCACCAGACTGCTCGACAGAAGCATCGCCGTTCTTTCCGGATATGGCTCAACCGGCCAGGAAGTCAGGAACATCCAGAGCAGGCTGAAAGAATGGGGCTACTACCATGGCGAAGTCGATGGTGTTTATGGATATATGACTTACAGTGCAGTGAGAGACTTCCAGGCGAGGCATGGCCTGACGGTTGACGGAATAGCCGGACCGGAAACACTGGCCGCTATCGGGCTGCCGACAGGCCAACCTTCAGGGGACAGTTCTACAGGCGATTCGAGAGACCTTAATCTGCTGGCCAGGTTAATACACGGCGAAGCCCGCGGTGAACCTTACGTCGGGCAAGTCGCAGTCGGGGCTGTCGTGCTCAACAGGGTCAAAGATTCCAGATTTCCAAATACAATTGCCGGTGTAATATATCAACCTGGGGCCTTTGATGCGGTTTACGACGGACAGATCAACCTGGAACCGGATCAAACCGCAATTAAAGCGGCAAGAGATGCCCTGAACGGCTGGGATCCGACATATGGCTGCGTATATTACTACAACCCGGCTACAGCTACCAGTTCGTGGATCTGGTCAAGGCAAATTGTCCTTAAAATCGGCAAACACAACTTCGCGATTTAGTTGGGGACACTTCTCTATTTTTTACAGATTCGGCAAACATGCATTTAAAATGATTCCGGCTGGCATGTAAGCACTAAACAAAATATAGGGACAGTTCTTCAAAATTTGCCTGTTGCCTCTTAGGAAACGCTTCTGCTAAACCTTTTCAACCACAAACAGAAACGTGCCTAAGGGACAAAACTTAAGAACTGTCCCCTATCCTGCTAAACCTGGGAACTGTCCCTTACTTGCGAAAGTTGAGAACCGTCCCCTAATTAAAATTATTCTTGAAGAATTTCACCAGGTACAGTGCCAGGACTGTGAAAAAAGCGGTGGCGAATATCCAGCCAATTGCATACTTGATAAACTGGTTGCTTATCAAAAAGATAATGCAAATACCGCCGGCAAAAATTACGTCGAATATCAAAAGCCCAAGTACAATTTGCCAGAACCGGCGGTCAGCAACTTGCTTGCCAAGTTTGAAGGGTCGGTTCGCAGTTGCCAGCGATGCAATATACCACATATACGTGTATATAGAAAAGAACGAAAGGCTTGCAAAAACCACCCCTACTGTCACTATATCGATGAAAATGGCCGCTACAAGCAGTCCAGGGCTGGTGGAAACCGCGACCCTGGTCATGACGATGCCGGGGACAGATGAGACCATCAGGAATGCTACCAAAACCACAGCCAAAAGGACGACCCTGAGCGTCATATGGAAATATCTCATGGAATACTTACTTATGCCTGCACGAAACAGCCCCTTTTTCTTAGGCCCGTTCTCCAGCCCATCACTTGCTGCAAGCAAATAACCGGGCAACAGCAGGCTGACACAAAGTGAAAACAGTATAGCTATCACAGTTGCTGTAACAAGTATCAGGGGAAGGTTCTGCAGATCGAGCAGCATATGCAGTATCGCCAAAATACTGTCAATAATGTTGCCGCCGGTCATAATGATTATTCCTACTATCATAGCCATTACCGGCACGAACCTGTTGAAAACTTCTGCAATCAGGACGACAACACCAATCGTTATTACCAGGGACGGATATTTTTTCACGGCCTTTAGTATATCATTTATCATGTTATTCCGATTCCTTCTTTCCAGCATATAATTGTCAAGTTTCTTTATAAATTATATGTAAACCTTTTTGTTTGCACAACCAAACAATCCTCTGGTGCTTCTTTCGGGTATACTGCTGCTGTGCTGTCAAATCAGACTTCAATTTCTGGCTTTTATCAACTGCCTTATGTCCTTTGCCCTCAAGCACCCGACTTTTGTCTTCCTCCAACTGAACACTCCCACAGAGCCGGCTGACTTCTAAACATCCTTCATACTGAGGCTGATCCGCTTTCTGTCAACGTCGACGGATAATACCCTCACCTTTACGATGTCACCCACCGAAACCACATCCATCGGATTTCTTACATATTTATCAGAAAGCTCCGATATGTGCACAAGCCCGTCCTGATGCACGCCAATATCGACAAATGCGCCAAAATCAGCAACATTTCTGACGGTTCCGGTCAAAATCATGCCAGGTTTAAGATCCTCAATGGACAGAACATCTGTGAGAAAAATCGGTTTTGGCAACTCATCTCTAGGGTCACGTCCCGGCTTGAGCAACTCGCTGATTATGTCCCTCAACGTCGGAACACCGACATTTACAGCGGCAGCAACCGCCTCGATCCCCCTTTTCTCCACCTCTTTTTCAAGGCCGTCCAACTTTCTGTTCTTTACATCTTCGAGCGTGTAACCGGTCAGTTCCAGAAGTCTGATTGCCGCATCATAGGATTCGGGATGGACAGACGTATTGTCGAGTATGTTCTGCCCTTCGGGGATCCTGAGGAACCCGGCACATTGCTCAAAAGTTTTGTCTCCCAGCTTTTTTACCTTTTTCAGTTCCATCCTGCTGTTGAAGCGTCCGGCCTTTTCCCTGTACTCGACGATATTTCTCGCCACGGCGGCATTTATACCGGACACATAAGAAAGCAATGAAGGCGACGCTGTGTTAAGATCAACGCCGACACTGTTGACACAATCCTCCACTACGCCCCTGAGAGTATCATTGAGCCGGTTTTGGTTCATGTCATGCTGGTATTGCCCCACGCCGATTGCCTTGGGATCTATTTTGACAAGTTCGGCCAGCGGATCCTGCAAACGCCTGGCTATTGAAACCGCACTCCTCAGCGAAACATCGAAATCAGGGAATTCTTCAGCCCCAAGCTTTGAAGCGGAATACACGGACGCGCCCGCTTCACTGACGACCATGTAGTAAACCGTCCTGTCAAGCTTTTTCAACGCATTTGCCACGAAAATTTCAGATTCTCTCGAAGCAGTCCCGTTGCCGATCGAAATTATGTCTACCTTGTATTTTTCAATCAACTGCAGCAATACTTTTTCCGCTTCTTCTACCTTGTTCTGCGGCGGCGTTGGGTAAATCACATCTGTTGCCAGCACCTTGCCCGTATCGTCGACAACGGCCAGCTTGCAGCCCGTCCTGTAGGCAGGATCAAGGCCAAGGACCACTCTCCCTTTGACCGGCGGCTGCAGCAGGAGGTTCCTCAGGTTTTCGGCGAACACTTTTATGGCCTGTTCACCGGCCAATTCTGTTAACTCGTTTCTCACCTCATTTTCGACAGATGGCAAGATCAGGCGCCTAAATGAATCTTCTACGGCTTTTTCAACATATTCCGATGTGACAGATTTTTTCTTCTTAACAGTCTTCGACAGCAAATATTCAATAATAAGTTCCTCCGGCACTTCTATCTTCACCTGGAGGAAACCTTCCTTCTCTCCCCTGTTGACAGCAAGTACCCTGTGCTTGGCTATCCTGGAAATCGGCTCCCTGAAATCATAATACATCCTGTAAACCGAATCTTCTTCTTTTGCAGCTTTTGTCACCAGAATGCCGTGTTTGAAAAACAGTTTCCTGACGTTCTTCCTGATCTCCGCATCATCAGAAATATTCTCCGCGATTATGTCCATTGCTCCCGCAAGAGCTTCATCTGCGCTGCTGACGCCCTTTTCAGGGTCAACGAAACGCTGAGCCGTTTCATATATATCTCCTTGCATAATGTCCTGGCCGAATATCATCTCGGCAAGCGGCTCAAGGCCCTTTTCACGGGCAATGGATGCCCGGGTCTTTCTTTTCGGCCTGAACGGCCTGTAAACATCCTCCACTTCCTGCATACTCGCGCAGGCATCAAGGGCAGACGAGATCTCATCGGTCAGCTTGCCCTGCTCTTCAATGAGCCTTCTTACTTCCTCTTTCCTGCTCTCCAGGTTTCTCAGGTAAACCAGCCTGTCGTTCAGTTCTCTTAACACCTGGTCGTTCAGTTCACCCGTCTGTTCCTTCCTGTACCTTGCGATGAACGGTATGGTGCAACCTTCATCTATCAGCTTTATAGTATTCTGGACCTGATAAGGCTTCAGTCCGAATTCCCGTATCAATTGAGCAACGATATCCGCCATGCTGTACTCTCCTTTTGCCCGTTATCCTTTCCAATTGTCCTGATTTGCATCACGCTTCGTCGATTTTTGTTAATCTTATGTATGCAAAACCGCATTTATCATACACGCAAACCAATACACACTGCAATACGCAATACTTTTACATGAGCAGATTTGCCTTTTGCCAATGTGATAGTACAGAACTGTCCCCAAATTTTTCACAGCGCCTGCCCCAGTGCAAACAGCGAATCAAAGATAAAGTCCGGCTTCACTTGCGAGCGTTCCACATCTGCGAGGGACGTTTCTCCGGTGAGTACCAGTATACTGGTGATCCCATTGTTAACGCCTATAGCTATATCTGTATAAAGCCTGTCCCCGACAAAAGCGATCTCAACATCGCTCCTGCCTGTTATCAGCTTTATCATGTCAACGGTTTCCTTATACGGTTTTCCAAGATATCTTGGTACCACGCCTGTCGAAGCTGTCACCAGGGCGCACATCGAACCGCAGTCAGGGATAAATCCGTCCTCTGTCGGGCAGTTCAGGTCAGGATGCGTTGCGATGAAAAGCGCACCGTTTCTTATGAAAGTGCATGCCCGCTCAATCTTCTCATACGTAAGCGAAGTATCGAAACCCACCACAACGATATCAGGATCGTCTTCGGTCAGTTTCACGCCGCCGCGCGCAAAGCTCTCCTTCAGCAGGTCCGTCCCGACAAGATAAACGCCGGCATTCCTGTAGTTTTCTATTAAAAATCTTATGGTAACGTCGCCGGACGTAACGATGGAACTTTCATCGATCAGGCATCCCATTGATTCAAGCTTCTTTTTGTAGAATGGCGCCGTCCTCGAAGAGTTGTTTGTGAAAAACAGGATCTCTCCGCCCTTTGACTTCACTTTTTCAAGAAAATCCAGCGAACCTTCTATTAACCTGCTGCCCAGGTAGAACGTTCCATCCATGTCCAGCACAAAAAGCTTCTTTTGTTTCAAAACGTCCTGTTTATCAGCCATATAACCTCCCGGCAAATGTATTTGTCAATCATATAATTTCATCGCAATAATATCGGCAAATTCCTCTAATTTGCCCTTTTCAGCGCAATACCTCAGAACAGTATATTTGTCCCTCATATACATCGCTTTCAACATGCTTTCGACAAACAAGTCACGGTTAATCCCCAGGTCCCTCGGATTTGTAAACGCTCCGACTTTTTCAAGAAGGCTCCTGACAAAGTCAGCTTTGGGATAATCAATGCCGTCTGGCAATATTTCCGATGCAAGCTCATACAGCATTGCTGTAACAACGGTGCCGACGCCGACAGAGTTTCCGTGAAGAGGATGCTCCTTCCCCTCCTCCACAGCTTTGACTTCCCAGTAATGGGCCAACTGATGTTCTGTGCCTGAAGCCGGTCTTGACACACCTGCGAGGCCTATTGACAAACCTGTCAGGATCAGCGCATCTATAAGGCAGCGGACAGATTGCTCATTTCTTTCCGCCAATCCATCGGCACTTTCCATACATTTACCGACGCCTTTCCGGACGAGTTCCGCTATCGTTTCGCAGTAATACTCATTGGTGACGTTCCTTGAAAGATTCCAGTCCGCAAGTGCTGTCAGCTTCCCGAGAACATCGCCGAATCCTGCCTGTATCATTATCATAGGCGCATTTTTCATAACGGAAGTGTCTGCGAAAATCGCATATGGGTAATGGCTGTAATACGTTATCTTTTTATTGCCGACGATCAATGACGATCCCACTGATGTATACCCGTCCATTGAGGGAGCCGTCCCTACGACTGCAAATTGCTTTCCGGTTCTGTAACTCACGATTCGGGCGATATCGTTAAGGACACCGGAACCGACAACCAGGATAAATGCCGTATCCGGCTCGACTTCAAGCAGCGCCCTTCCTATCGATCGTTCATCCGGCAGCAGCATATGATCTCCTGAATCAAACATAAACGATTTCAGCCGAAACCCATCATCCAGCAGCCGGTCGATGACGATTTTACCGAAGGCTTTGTATGTGTTATTGTCCGACAGGACCAAAAGCTTCCCGTCACAGAAAGCGTCAAGGCCTGCCGCTATCTCATCCAAAATATTGCTCCCGATAACCAGCTTGCTTATATCAACGGAATGCCTCCTGCCACATGCACAATCAAACGACATTCCCGGCATATCCTCAATTCTGGTTTCCAAGATATCAATCATCTCCATACGCCCTTTCTGAAACTTCAGTATTATCAAGTAATCAGTCAATTCCCTGTCCATACTCTAACACACATGAGCATAATAAATCAACGAGAGAGGGACAGTTCTTCAAAATTACATAGCGACAGTTTATGAAATAATAACTCCTGCAAGGGTTGATAAGGGGACAGTTCTTCACAAAACAAAGAACGTTACTTGCATCAATACCGACACATAAAGTGCCGGCTGAGCAGTTAACGTTCCATGCGAATTCTTCATTTCACTTGTTGTAACTGGACAGTTTTCTGCGGAGTTAACTTAACTAAAAAAGTCGCTTCACTGGTCCTGAATCAATACCATCTCAATCAGTGGCACCAGCATTAGCTCAATCTCATGAAATTTGAGAACTGTCCCCATCTATTATCCTGAATTGAGAACTGTCCCTCTAAACGCCGGATCATTCTTCTGAATCAGAAAATGTTTTCAATTGGTTGAGAACTGTCCCCATAAATTAGCGGCATTTGCCGCTTTTTGATTCGACGGCTTTTTCAAAGCGGCCTTCACCGGCGTTTTCGCCAAGCTGGTCGTTTGAAACAGAAGGTTTTACCTTCCTGCATGCTTCTTTTGATTTATTCTTCTTGTCAGGCATCTTGTTCCTCCTTTCACAATAAACGAACCCGTACGCTGCTTATTCAATACACTGATTATTCCCATACCGGACTCATGGCGCGTCCACAGTGTTCATATATAATATCTGCAGTTCAAAACAGTTTATTCCCTATTCAACAACACGGTATGAACATCAAAATAAAACAAGTACCGCCCGGTTACGGGCAGCAAAAAAGCAGGATACAACAGGCATTTTTATGCAGCCGGCATCCTGCCATACGGTCTGTCTACATATAAGGTGGAACACGTGCAATTACAGCCTTTTCATCATGCGCAGCCATCGCAATTAAGGCCGGAGACATGCTCGCCACCTGTAAAGCAAAACTTAATAACGATATTATCTCCCGATAAACTGCTGGACCAGGATTTTCCCATAAGTCGGGCTGTTCTCGATCCCTATGCCGGTCACTTTGAACCCCGGGTTCAGTATGTTCTTCTTGTGTGTCTCAGAAGACATCCAAGCCTTGAATGCGCCTTCCACAGTTTTGTTCCCGGCTATGTTCTCACCGGCAGACTTAAATGTATTGTCGAACTGCCTCATCATATCAAACGGTGAACCGTAAGTCGGAGACTGGTGTGAGAAGTAGTTGTTCTCTACCATATCCTTCGCCTTTATCCTTGCCACTTTCATCAGGTTTTCATCTACCGCAAGGGGTTCAAGGCCGTTTTCCTCCCGCGCTTTATTGACGAGTTCCAGCAGCTTCTGCTCATCTTCTGTCAGAACTGTTTTCCCGGGCAACGGAGAAGATGTTTTTCCTGTCTTTTCAGCAGCATTCGCTGAAACCGGCACGGAAGCATCCTCGACATCCAGGTACTTGCTGTAAACTGCGCCGACCCGGCCTGTATCCGGGTCATATACTGCATACCAGTCGCCCAGTTTGCCCATTACAGTAAGCACCTGTCCCTTCGACAGCTTGCCGATCAGCGGATAGTCGGTGGAAGGCCCTTCCCTGAGGTTCAAAACGCTAACATTTACCTCACCGGTGCTGCTCTCGATCTTCTCAAAAGCCGGACGAGCCCCTGATTCACTGCCGGCAACCGTTGCATAACACGTGGTGGAAATCAGCAATGCGGCCATTGCAACAAGGATAATGATCTTTCTTTTCATACTCCTACCTCCAATTACCTCTTAATGCAAATTTTTTAATAATTATGCTGAATATAGTATTGACAAATATTTTTGAATTATTTGCATTTAAGTGGCAATTTGGTAGTATTTTTTCAGGCCCCCTGCCTTCCTTTCCGGCTGCGCTCTTTCCTGCCGCCGAACTCGTCTGTCTTCCGACGCATGTATTCTATCTGATGAATTCGCCTGATTTCCCCTTATACACGTTTTCTGTCCGGTGAGTCAGTCTGCTTACCAAACTGCATGCTTACCGGCTGCACATTACCTGCCTTTCCGGCTCCGCTCCTTTCGGTCACAGAATCGATCTTTTCTGCTTTCATGTCTTCCGGTTAACCGACCCAAACCACTCTTCCGTTTTCCCGTTTTGCCCGCCTAGTACGCCTTGGCCCAGTAAACCAGCGTCTTTGCTTCCTTCCCGCAGTAAATGCATTTGTCTGAAACAGGTTCCTTATCATCGAAAGGTATGCACCTGGAAGTGGCGCCCGTCTGTTCTTTTATAGCGTCTTCACATGCCCTGTCTCCGCACCACATCGCCCTGATAAAGCCCGGCGTGGTCTCAAGTATCTTCGCAAATTCGGACATATCCACTGCAGTATACGTTTTTTCATTTCTCAGCCTGGTCGCTTTTTCGAGAAGGTTGCTGTGGATCGAATCGAGCAGTTCGGTCACTTTTGCCTCCAGTTCATCCATCGGCACGAACGCTTTTTCCCTCGTGTCACGCCTGACCAGCACGACCTGTCCTTTCTCGATATCTTTCGGCCCTATCTCGAGCCTCAGAGGAACCCCCTTCATCTCATATTCGTTGAACTTCCAGCCTGGAGTCTTGTCGCTGTCGTCCATTTTGACTCTCACAATGCCGGACAGTCTCGAAGTTATTTCAGAAGCCTTCTCAAGGACACCCTCTTTGTGCTGTGAAACAGGAATAACAACCACCTGTATCGGTGCGACTCTGGGCGGCAGCACGAGCCCGCTGTCATCGCCATGCACCATGATGATCGCGCCTATCAGCCTGGTGGTCATTCCCCAGGATGTCTGGTGCACATACTGCAGTTGATTCGATTTATCGGTGTACTGTATGCCGAACGCTCTTGCAAATCCGTCTCCGAAATTATGCGATGTGCCCGACTGCAGGGCTATTCCATTGTGCATCAGCGCCTCGATGGTGTATGTCGCCTTTGCGCCTGCGAACTTCTCTTTCTCGGTTTTCCGCCCCTTTACCACAGGTATGGCCAGCACGTTTTCACAAAACTCGGCATAGACATTGAGCATCCTGATAGTTTCTTCCTGGGCTTCTTCAGCCGTAGCATGTGCAGTATGCCCTTCCTGCCACAGAAATTCCAGTGTCCTGAGGAACGGCCTGGTATTCTTCTCCCACCTGACCACCGAGCACCACTGGTTGTACAGTTTCGGAAGGTCCCTGTACGATTGTATGCAATTCTTATAATGGTCGCAGAACAGCGTCTCTGAAGTCGGTCTGACGCACAGCCTCTCGGTCAGTTGCTCGTTCCCTCCGTGGGTCACCCATGCAACTTCCGGTGCAAATCCTTCCACGTGGTCTTTCTCCTTCTGCAGCAGGCTCTCAGGTATGAACATCGGCATATAAACGTTCTCGTGCCCGGTCTGCTTGAACCTTTGATCCAGTTCCCTCTGGATGTTCTCCCAGATCGCATACCCGTAAGGTTTTATGACCATGCAGCCCCTCACGCTGGAGTAATCCACCAGTTCAGCTTTTTTAATCACGTCCGTGTACCATTGCGTAAAGTCCTGGTCCATTGGCGTTATCTCTTCGACAAACTTTTTGTCCTGTGCCATATTTCCACTCCTTTTAACGAGTATTGAACTTCAGCAGCAAATAAAAAACGCCCCTGCAACACAGGGACGAATCATCTCCGCGGTACCACCCTTATTGGGAAATCCCCACTCAGATCCGGCTTCCATATAAGGAAACAGAATCGTCGAGCCTGTATCGCAGCTCACACGGCAACCTCATCGGCTGCATCTCAGGGGTGGGAAGAAAGGTACTGCCTTTCGCATTCCCGTCATCGACGTTTGCGCTATTTATGAAGTAGTATAATACACCAAATGCGGCAATGTCAATACCTCCAGCAGCAAGCTCCCGCAGCAGGCCGGCAGACTTATTGCAACTAGTTGGCAGGTTCATTTGAAAAAGTAATTTCAGCCCCGAAATATACGACAGCGAACTTATTGCAACAAGCCGGAAAACTTACCCCTTACCAGCCGTACTCTTTGACAAAACATGCATCCGGCAATATAATGCTAGTGTGTAACGCGCGTTTGACATACATTTGGACTATACCCGGCATATGCCGAACCTTTGGACCGGTTCAAAAATCGGCTCACTGCAGCCGGAAGGCAGGTTGTTGAAATGAAAGTAGGTATCGGGCAGGACAGTCACAGGTTTGATTTTGAAGATACAAGCAAGAAACTGATTCTCGGCGGTGTGGTTTTTGAGGGCGAACCTCCCCTGAAAGGCAACAGTGACGCCGATGTGATCCTCCATTCAATTACAAACGCGATATCAGGAGTCACCTGCGTAAACATCCTCGGCGAAACAGCCGACGACCTGTGCCTGAATAAAGGAATCACAGACAGCAGCGTCTATCTCCGTGAAGCGCTCAAGCACCTGGAAGACTGCAAAATAGTGCATCTGTCCATATCAATAGAATGCAAAAGGCCCAAAATATCGCCAAAAATAAACGATATAAGGAAAAGCCTGTCGGCACTGCTGGAGATCCCCGAGAACTGCATAGGCATAACGGCAACCAGCGGCGAAGAACTCACTCCGTTCGGCCAGGGCCTGGGAATACAGGTTATAAGTATCGTAACGGTGATCTAGGCCGGAAAGCTTCAAATCAGGGCCGGCAGATCCGGGAAACAGAGTCCGGACCGCCGGCCGTCGAAACCGTTTTATATATTAACGTGCTCTTCCTTCAGAAATACGTTTATTCGTTATCTTTCACGCAGGTACGGCCGCAGCATATCCTGCATCAGTTCCTGAACATTACCTTTTCTTTCTTGAACAATGACGCTGCAAACGCCAGTGTCAGCGCAACGAAAACGATCGATGTAGCCAACGCCAGCACCAGGTTGAAATAATTTATACTGCCTGACAGGACCATTTTGAACGCAGCAACGGTATTCATAACAGGCAGCACAAACATGACAGGCGAAAGGTCGCTTGCCTGCATGAACATCGTTGCATATCCGGGTATCATGGTCGCCAGCATAAGGAAGGACAGATATGTCTGGGCTTCCTTATATGACTTCGCGATGGTGCTGAGCGCGATCTGTATGCCCGAAAACGTCATCCCGAGGGCAATCGTTATAAGCAGCGCCAGAACGACTGCCAACGGTTCCAGCGTAATGCCTTTCAATCCCTCATCCACTCCCATCGTGAGGGAATTGGGATTTATCATATAACCTATAGACAAGCCTGCCATGATAGCTACCAGGCTGACAAAGGAAAACAGTGTTACTGCGAGATATTTCCCGAGCAACAGCGATCCTCTGTCAGGCATGGTCGTAAGAAGCGGCTCAAAAGTATTGCGCTCCTTTTCTCCTGCCACAATATCGGTTGCGGCAGGTATCCCTCCAATGGCGACAAGCATCGAAATCAGGAAAGGAAGCATCATTTCCAGCATCATGTTGTTGCCCTTGTCATTAGGCGCAATATTCATGCGCTCGATCTGTACAGGCTGCAGAATGGCCGGATCCAGGCCCAAAGCAGTTATCCTCTCTTCGATGACTTCCGCACTGAATTCATCTACAGCCCAGGCAACGATATCCGCTGCGGCCTGCGACTTGCTCTTGGATTCATCATACTGAAGAGTTACCCGGATCGGTTTCCCTTCTTCCAGTTTCTCTTTATACGAGCTTTCAAGCTCTATTATGCACCTGATCTCGTTATTCTCCAGCGCCTTCACAGGATCGTCCGTATCAACAAGGATAATATTGGGGTTTTTGCTCAATATCCTGTCCCTGACCAGTTCCCTGATCTCCGCAGTATTCGAGGACTGCGACAATGCAACTGTGACATTCTCATTCATATCCTGCTCAAATTTCTGGATACCGCCGCCCATCACGATATTAACGAGGGGTATCAGTATCATCGGGATCACTATGCTCGATATGATCGTCCTCCTGTCACGGATCAGGTCCTTTATCTCTTTACGCAGTACTATCATCACATGTTTCAGTTTCATTTCGCACCCACCAGCCTGACGAATAATTCTTCCAGATTATCATTCCCGTGCTTTTTCTTAAGCTCATCGACCGTACCGCACTCGATGAGCTTTCCCTTGTGGATAATGCCTATCCGGTCACACAGTTTCTCCACTTCGCTCATCGTATGGCTTGAGAAGACTATGGTTTTGCCTTCGCTCCTGCACCTCAGTATAAAATCATGCACATCCCTCGCAGCAGTGACATCTAGACCGGACGTCGGTTCGTCAAACAGCATTATGTCAGGATCATGCACGATCGAGCGCGCAAACGCCGCCTTCTGTTTCATTCCCTTTGAAAGCTTCGAAGCCCGCTTGTTTACAAAATCCTCCATTCCGAAAGCCTGGGCAAGCTGCCGGATACGCTCTTTTATGGCATCTTTGCTCATTCCGTTCAGTTCGCCGAAATAAGTGATGTTCTCTGCGACCGTCAGCCTGTCATACAGTCCGGTCTCGCCTCCGAAAAGGATCCCTATCTGGGCTCTCACTTTTTCAGGCTCTTTCTGGGTGTCATACCCCTTGAGCACAGCATGGCCTGACGATGGGCGCAGCATAGTTGCCAGCATCCTCAGCGTAGTGGTCTTGCCTGCTCCGTTTTCGCCCAGCAGGCCGAATATCTCGCCTTTGCTGACACTGAAGCTTATGTTGTCGACCGCTGTAAAATCACCAAACTTTTTCACAAGTTCGGTTACTTCTATCATCTGTTCCATATCACACCTCGAATCTGCAGCATTATATTCCGTCTTATATCTGAATCAGTTTTGATGCCTGAATCAGTTTCAATGCCTGGATCATTATTATCCGTTATAATACCCGGGTCCTGAAGACCGGGTGCCTCATGATCAGTTACCGTGCTGCCGCCTGAACAGGACTTCGGCAAAGGCCAGGTCCTCTTTCGTAGTCACTTTGATATTTGAGTATCCGCCCATCACCAGCCTGACCCTGTGCCCGTATTTTTCCGCAAGCATCGCATCATCCGTTGCTTCAAACATATCACGCGCCGCCCGGCTGTGGGCGTCCATTATCATTTCGTACGCAAAAGCCTGTGGGGTCTGTATCTGCCAAAGGCTGCTCCTGTCCAGCGTCCTTATAACAAAACCGTCAGCATCTGATTCTTTTATCGTATCCTTTGCCGGAACGGCGACACAGGCAGCGCCATATTTCCCGGCAGCTTCTATGCATTCAATTATACTGTCGTTACTCACAAAAGGTCTGGCGCCATCATGTATCAAAACTATACCGCACCCTGCGGAAACCTGCTTCAGCCCGTTATAAACGGAGCGCTGCCTGCTGTCCCCGCCTTCTGTGACCGATCTGATCTTTGTGAAACCGAACCTTTCGATGACGTTCTTCCTGCAGTAATCAATTTCATCTTTATTGGCAACGACAATTATTTCATCTATAAAGCTGCATTCTTCGAATTTGCTTATCGTCATAGCCAGGATCGGCATGCCATGTATTTCGATGTACTGCTTGTTGATATCAAGATCCATGCGCGTTCCCCTGCCTGCAGCCGCGATAACCGCAGCTACATGTCCTCTGCCGCGGGCCTGCATCGATTCATCTCTCCTCATACGCACTCTGCACCTGCCATATGCTTCTTTGCATATTATCAGTCTGTCTCTCTGAACACGCTGACACACTTTTGCCCGGTACCTGTATGCCATACTGCCTCGTACTCATGAATTTTATATGACAGTATCTGTCTTTGCTCCGCACCAGGCTGTCTCTCCATCGAAAACGGCTGTCTCTGCATTTTCTTCCCATCTGAGTCTCCGTCATATCTTGCTAGTACTCGTCTGTCTTTTCCTTATGCGTTATTGCACTTTTCCGGCACTCTCCTAAACGGCGCTCATACTGTCGATACCTTAGAAGTACCGTCCTCTGTGCTCTGACAGATCGGATATTTAGCCGGCAAGCCATTTACTCCATATTATGGCATAAAAAATCTCAATTGAGAAGCATTTTCTCAATTGAGAAATGTCCATTCTGTTTTAAGTTGCCTGCAAAATTTTCTTAGTTAAAGCCCATCAAAGATCTGCCCGAGCATCCGGCCTTAGATCTTCATGGTCTGAAACCTTATATTCCTTACTCACAGTTATCCTGCAAATTGAGCCGCTGATCAGCCTCTGGCTGAAACGGGTTAAGGAGCAGGCCATGACCACCATGCTGGACGGCGGAAAAGTCCCCGGCTACAAAGTGGTCGAGGGCAGAGGGTTGCTGTATCTTTTTACGCTACCCTTGATCCTTCCGGTGGCCCTGACTCTTTATCACCTGCGGTCCGAATTCCCGCATCCCCTGCAGCCACCATGATCGCATTATCTCATTCCAGCCGCTTTATCTGCTTCCCCCAGCCTTTGCCGTTATATTTCCCTCTCGGCCAGGTACTTTGGCTTGGCGAATATCATGCGGCCTGCTGCGGTCTGCAGAATGCTCGTCACGGTGACATTAAGCTTTTCCCCGATGTGCTTGCGTCCGCCGTCGATCACTATCATCGTCCCGTCATCGAGATACGCGACACCCTGCCCGTTTTCCTTGCCGTCCTTGACGACCTGCACCACCATTTCTTCACCCGGCAGGGCGATCGGTTTCATTGCATTCGCCAGTTCATTGATGTTCAGTACCTCGACCCCCTGGAAATTGGCTACCTTGTTCAGGTTGAAATCCATCGTCAGGACCTTGCCGCCGAGCTTCTGCGCCATTTTCAGGAGCGCATTGTCGACTTCCGAATCGGAACTGACTTCCATGGTTTCAATCCTCATCGGGAACTGAAGATCCTTCTGTATCATATTCAAAACATCGAGGCCGCGTCTTCCCCTGTTTCTTTTCAGCGGATCCTGTGAATCCGCAATATGCCTCAGTTCATCAAGCACGAAGCTGGGAACTATAAGCTCGCCCTCAATAAAGCCGCTTCTGCAGATGTCTATTATACGGCCGTCAATGATGACGCTCGTATCCAGTATCTTGGGGTCCGATCTTCTCTTCCCGGAGGTATCGGAAGCCCGTCCCCTGAAACTTTCGAAAATATTCTCGTTCTTCTTCCCGGCAGCTACAGCAATGCCAAGACAGCCGAACAATATGTTCACGACTATGGACACAGGAGTTCCGATGATATCTATGTTTTTGATCGGAATGGTAACAAGATTTGCAATAATCAGCCCGATGATCAGGCCGACCGAGCCAACCATCATTTCATACAGCGTCATCTTCTGGATAAACAGTTCCAGCCTGTCGAGAGATTCCATAACTATCTCGATCAGCTTGTTGCTTGTCGTGTAGAAAATGAAACCAAGCGCAAGAGCTATGACGATATACGCCATTATCTTGATCTCCGGCGATATATCCGTCAGCTGGTATATGAAAAATGTCCTTGTCAGCGTGATCCCCGTTATACACCCAACAGTCGCAAAAGAGAATTTAATAATATTATTCAGCACATTATCTAACTCCCTTATGAAATCGTTCTACCCAAGTTCCCTGTTTGCCTCGTCGTTGCTGCGTCATTCACTGAGATATTCGTTAATCATCGATTCCACATCAACCTGTTCAGAGTTTTCTGCGAGTATTAGTTCGCTGATCAATATCTGTTTTGCACTGTTGAGCATTTTCTTCTCGCCGGTCGAAAGCCCTTTTTCCTTGTCCCTTTTCATAAGGATCCTGACAACATCCGCAACTTCGTAAATATTTCCGCTCCTGATTTTTGACATGTTTTCACGATACCGCTTGTTCCAATTGTTGGTGACATTCACATCATGGTCCTGAAGTATTTCGTATACCTTGCTCACCGCACTGCTGTCAATCACTTCCCTGATCCCGATACCTTCGACATTCTGCGTGGGTATCATTACCTTCATGTCACCCAGGGGCATCCTCAGGATATAATATCTTTGTTTCTGCCCCAGTATCTCCTTCTCCTCGATGGACTCGATCACTCCCGCTCCATGCATAGGGTAAACAACCTTATCACCGACACTAAACATAACAAATCCTCCAGAATGAAATAAAAAAATATCACTTTCATCTGTGATTTGTCTTTTGTTTGAATCGTTCGGCGAATAACATCAAGCTTTATCGTCGTCGATCAGTGAAAACTTGTCGCTGCCAATTTGTTACATAAAAGGAAGTTGCTGATAAGCATTGCCAACTCACAACATAAAGTATACTACAATTGCGTATTATTGTCAAAACATATGGCAAAGCCCAGAATTTCAGCATTTGAGACGATTCACCACCTTCTTCCGTTTCAGAAGGACACCTTATCACGAATGACCGGACGAACCGATGCCAATAATACAACGGGACGCCAATATAACAACAGCATTGACAAGAAGTTGTCCAAATGGCTATAATTAAAACATGCTGATACATTTTTAACTATTCGATTCCAATATATAGTGAACTAAAATACATAAGATTTACCTGATTATGTATTTTCAAGTCACTATGCATTAGGATTCAGCGCATCAGGAGAGTGAACTGCTATGAAGGATATTCTGATTGACGAATTTCAGTACACGGTACAGGAGCTTATTTTCAGGAACAAAAGCATCATCGATTCGATCACCAAGTACCAGGACTCGAACGCAAGAGTTAACCGTGCAATTGTAAAAGCAGTGACGCAATGCGGGTGCATCAGGATAAATGCGAAGAAGCAGGAGGTACCCGAAGACGGCTCCCTTGAAGAGATACGCAAGGCAATGGATACGCATCTCGAAGGAAAGCTGTGCGACAGCTGCAGGGACCAGATCGAAAAGGAGCTTGGCAAAAACCTGTACTACATCGCATCGCTGTGCAACACTCTTGACCTGAACCTTTACGATATCATCATCAAGGAGCAGGAAAGGGTGAAAATGCTCGGCAAATATAACCTGGAGTGATATCCTGAGTAAACCTGATTTTGAACCGGATGGGGGTCAGGCTCCATCCGGTTCTATATTGGCTGGATTTTCAGTGCGGTTGGCGTAATTCAAAGAGAGGTTGACTGAATCGGACCGGAACATGGTTGACCATGTTCATTCACATAGTTTATCAGCCTTCAGCACAGCCACACCCGAATGCGTCTTCGGCATGAATATCCTTGAATATTACCCCACCCTATACATACAGCGGCCTATGCACCCGGAAAAACGACTTCCAGCGCCTCCTGTATATTTGAGACGGCTATTATGCCGAACCCTCCCCTTGTCTTCATCTGTCCTGCCAGTTTCATGTTGCCTTCGGGGATGATGATGTTCTTGAACCCTAGCCTCATAGCCTCCGAAATTCTTTTCTCTATCTGGCTGACAGCCCGCACCTCGCCTGTAAGACCTACTTCTCCAACGAGCACATAACCGGCGTCCACAGGCATGTTTTTGAAACTGGATGCAACAGCCGCCGCGATGCCAAGATCGCATGCCGGTTCATCCAGCCTGATCCCTCCTACGACATTCACATACGCATCGTAGTTGTAAAGCGCCAGTCCGACCCTCTTCTCCAGGACGGCCATGAGCATTGTCAGCCTGTTGTAATCCAACCCGGTGGCCATCCTCCTGGGAACGCCGAAACTCGTGGGACAGACAAGCGACTGTATCTCTATGAGCATGGGCCTTGTCCCCTCCAGGCTGGAAACGACAACAGAGCCCGGAACGTTTTCCTGCCTGCCTGAAAGCATTATCTCTGAAGGATTGGATATCTCGGCCAGCCCGGTGTCCCTCATCTCAAATACGCCGATCTCGTTGGTCGAACCGAACCTGTTCTTCACAGTCCGCAGGATCCTGTAGCTAAGATGCCTTTCACCTTCAAAGTACAAAACCGTGTCGACCATGTGCTCAAGCACCCTCGGTCCGGCTATTGCCCCTTCTTTCGTCACGTGGCCTACTATTATAACAGTGATGCCGCTGCTCTTTGCCAGTTTCATCAGCGACGCGGTCACTTCCCTCACCTGGCTGACACTGCCGGGAGCAGAGCTTATGGTATCCGTATACATGGTTTGTATTGAATCGATGATGACCAGTCCGGGTTTTTCCGCCTCCACCATCGATGATACCGCTTCAAAGCTGGATGCCGAAACTATAAACAGGTTGCGCCTCTTAACGTTCAGCCTGTCCGCCCTCAGCTTGATCTGGCTGGCAGATTCCTCGCCGGATACGTACAGTATTTTGGAATCCGTCTGCAAAGTACTGCAAACCTGCAGGAGAAGCGTGGACTTCCCTATGCCCGGATCGCCTCCGACCAGTATCAGCGATCCCTTTACCACACCGCCGCCCAGCACACGGTCGAACTCTTTTATTCCGGTAAGGCAGCGCTGCTCTGTGTCAGCCTTTATTTCTTCCAGGCTGACCGGCTTCGACTGGGCCGGCTGCCATGCCGAAGCGCGGGTACCGGCTTCCTGCTTCTCTTCGACGAATGTATTCCACTGCATGCATGCAGGGCATTTGCCAAGCCAGCCTGACGATTCATACCCGCACTCCTGGCATACAAAGACGGTCTTATTCTTTGCCATAGCTGAAATTATCCTCCGAAAGTCTATAGTTGCTGAAACTTTCAATCCATAATATCAAATATAAATACATGCATACATTGTCTTATCAGGCAGACATGCTGACCCGATCCCCGGCTTCCGGCCGTTGTCAGTGCAGCTTCCGCCCGTATTTCGTCACTGCAGATGCAGTTCCCCGGCCTCCAGAAGTTTGTCCAGCACCAGGACAAACATCGCATGAGACCAGGTAAGCGGGACCACCCAGGCAGGCTTGCCTGTCAGCTTGTCTATCTGTTCCGGCAGGAGCCCCTGCTCCGTCGTCCCTCTGACTGCCCACCAGAAATACTCCCGTGCTTTTACGTAATCCTTCCTTTCGATATTGTACAGTGCTGCCCACAATGTGGTCAGGATCCATGGATTGCCGCCGATATAGTTGTCATATTCGTAACGCATGAGTCCGCCGTTCACATTCAGGTATCTTTCCAGCACATTGGCCGTGGATGCCATATGGACATCATCGGCAGGGTATATCCCAAAGGGAACGCTCAGCCCGAGCAGGCTGACGTCGAGTGTTCCGTCCTCAAGGGTATAGTCTCTTGCAATGCTTTTTTCATTTCTCTTAAGCCAGATCTTCCGGTCTGTATGTTCTTCTCCCCAGCTATTGAGCTTTACACGTACGCTTCGTATGAACCTGTTCCAATCGGGTTTCCAGAAATTCTTAAAGATCGCCTCCCTGAGCCTGGCTGCATGCTCGCGCCATTTTCCTGCAAGCTCCGGGGATTCGCCAAGCAATTCGGCTATCCTGGCGCCTGCTTCGATGCCGGCACACACCGCGGCGCTGGAATATGCATGTTCTCCCAGCCGCTCCTCCCATATATCGAAACTCAGCCATGGCAGGCCTGTTTCGCCGTCGGTGTACCTGGTAAGGAACTCCACGCCATTTTTGACACACGGCCAGAGCCTGGCAAGGAAGTCCATGTTTTTTGTCGCATTATAATGCTGAAGGATGCCCCAGATTATGGAGCCGCCCTCATCGATCTGCAGCCCCCACGAGGGTGCGAGGTCGCCGTTCGTGTAGAATCGCTGCTGCCAGCTGCCGTCCTCATCCTGCACATTGGCAGCCCAGTAGTAAAAGCCCTCAGCCGCTTCCGTCAGTCCGCAGCGATCCAGGGCCGAAGTAATGAAAGCCGCATCACGGCCCCAGCAGTACGCATACCTGCCGCATCTCGTGAACTGTTCATCCAATTCAGGCGCCGCCAGCAGCGCCCCGGTCCGCTTGTTCGACATAAGTGCAAAAACCAGCAGCGACCGTTTATAAAGCTGATCGACCTCAGGGATCCCCGTATTTATCTGCCTGGCCCCTGATAAAAATTCACGCCAGTATTTTGCGGTATTGTCCAGCATTTCCCATGTATCTGTCGATTTGACCCATCTGAGCATTTTCTTCAATGATTTAAGTTCAGTCGAAAAACATATACTCAAAGAACACCTGAGCCTGTCTCCGTCTCCGAGATGAACGCTGTCCCACAGCAAGCTGCCTTCCTTCATCATACCTATCGTATCATTGCCGGACAGCTGCCCGCGGTCGGCACTCTCCTGCGCGCCGGGGCCAAGCTGGTACTGCATTGCAGGCACTGCTGAAACGATGCCGTAGCAATAACCATGCCGATAATGTATCAGCGCGGAAAGATCGGTGTCATATATGACGCCTGCTGTATCATAAACGGAAGAAATGCTGGAGGAGTATAGCACAAAGCTTATTTCGAGTTGGAATCCGCAATCATTGTCGATTTCGTAGCATCTGTTCAGAACGTCGCCGTCAGGAAGAGCGAAGTCGTATTGCCTGATTTTTAAACCGTATTTCACATGTGTGAACTCCGTGACAGCCACATTCGTATCGTCGATGAAATACTGCCTGACCTTCCAGTCGGATAAATGCAGCCAGGAGGTACCAAGCCACAGTCCGGGGCATATAAGGCCTGTTATAAATCTGTCGACATGTTGGGGAAAATCTATGTCGGGCCAGAAGATCCTGGTTATTTCTCCTTTTCCGTCGATACATGCAAGCATACTGGAATTGCCTGTTATCAGATTATTGAAATACGACTTCACCGCATCACCCCTCATCGTATCATTAACATTCTATCATAATGGCATAAAAAGCGGCAATTAGTATCAATTTGACAGGGGAATAAATATTTTCATCCGAAAGGCACAAAATAATAAAAACCGCAGCGATGGAGGTCTCTCATGAATGAAATGCTTCAAAGACTGGTAATGTTCGTCACACAAATCATCCAGGTTTTTATTTTTGCAGCAGGCTGCTATTTTTTTGGGGTTTCCGTGTACGGGTGGAGGAAGAGAAAAGAAAAGCCTGAATACGCGGCCCCGTTCAAAAGGTTCGCCGCCGTGATCGCAGCGCACAACGAAGAACTCGTTATAGCGCATATCATAGACAGTTTGCTGGAGCAGAACTATCCGCGGGAATTGTACGACATCTTCGTCATCGCCGACAACTGTACTGACAATACTGCCGCCATCGCCGCCAACCGCGGCGCGCTGGTATATGAGCGGACCAATAGCGAAAACAGGGGCAAAGGCCATGCCCTTGAATGGATGTTTCAAAAGATATACGATATGGACGACAAATATGATGCCGTCTGCGTTTTTGACGCCGATAACCTCGTGTCGTCGAATTTCCTATACGAAATGAACAAACAGCTTTGCAAAGGCCACAAGGTCGTACAAGGCTACATAGACAGCAAGAATCCCTTTGATTCATGGATAACGTGCTCCTACTCCATAGCTTTCTGGCTTTCCAACCGGATATTCCAGCTGCCGAGGTATTACCTGGGGCTCAGCTGCGGCCTGTGCGGGACAGGCTTCTGCGTGGATATGTCAGTTTTGAAACACATAGGCTGGGGTGCGACGTGCCTCACCGAAGACCTGGAGTTCACCATGAAACTGGCCCTTAATGACATGAAAGTATCATGGGCGCATGATGCCGTCGTATATGATGAAAAGCCGATAACGCTGAAACAGTCATGGCGGCAGCGCATCAGGTGGATGCAGGGACATGCGGACTGCGCATCGAAATACCTGGGCCCGCTGTTCAGGAAAGTATTCAGGGAATGCAACCTTGCTGCTTTTGACTGCGCGATTTACCTGTTTCAGCCAATCAGGTTCATTTTCATGGGCCTGATGACGGTCATGCTGTGGATCCAGTCATTTTACCCGGAGGCGCCGTTCTACACGCTGCAGTACGTGTTCCCGACCGCCGTCTGGTATGTATTCGTCATATTGCAGTTCCTGTATGGTCCGCTGGTGATACTCAGCGAAAACAAGTTCGACTTCAGGATACTGCTGGGTTTCCTGGTATATCCGTTCTACTGCCTCACCTGGGTACCCATAACGGTCCAGGGTTTCCTCACGAGAAAAAACAAAGCGTGGAACCATACGAGACACACCCGCGTGATCACGATAAAAGAACTGGAAAAGCCCCAAAATGCCCTGAAACCTTCCCCCGAAGCCTCCCGCTACCAATAGGGGACAGTCCTTCATTTTCGGGGACCATTTTCGGGGACGGTTCTTCAGTTAAGGACAGTCTCAACTTGGGGACAGTTCTTCATTTATCTTAAATAGAAGACAGTTTTCATCTTCAGGGACAGTCTTCTGGTTCGGGGACAGTTCTTCAGTTCCCGGAAAGGGGTTCGGGGACAGTTCTTCAGTTTACGGAAAGGGGATCCGCCTTCGGGGACGGTCCTTCTGTTCGGGGACAGTTCTCAACTTTTGAAACCAACAGGGCAACCCCAGACATGAAATGCAGGACTGTCTCTTAACAAAGAAGCGTTCCATCAAAAAGTGCAGAACTGTCCCCTGAACTGGAGAACTGTCCCTCATCCAAAAATGCAGAACTGTCCCCAAACTAAAAAAGGACGGTTCTTAAGAACCGTCCCCAGTTGTGAAGTGTCCCTTATTGAGCCGGCTGCTCAGTTTTCTGCAAAGCTGAAGCACGTGTTTCGAAGACCAGGTTGGTCCCGTCGAAGCCGATGTTCACGGTGTCGCCGGATTTTACAGTGCCCTCGAGCATTTGCTCCGCGAACTTGTCTTCGACCATGGTCTGGATGGCCCTCCTCAAGGGACGCGCTCCGAAGACGGGGTCGAAGCCTTTCTGAGCCAGGTGGGCTATCGCTTCGTCGCTCACCTGCATGGTGATGCCGTTCTGTTCCAGGCGCTTCTGCAGCGATTTGAGCATGACGCCTACGATCTTCTTGATGTGCTCCTGGTCGAGCGGATGGAACACGATGATGTCGTCGACCCTGTTGAGGAACTCAGGCCGGAAGGTCTTCTTCAGTTCACTCATGACATTGTTCTTCATGTCCTCATAGTCCCTTGCCGGATTGTCGCTCACCACGAACCCTACCCGCTTCGGTTCGGTTATCAGCCTTCCGCCTATATTCGACGTCATTATGATCACGGTGTTCCTGAAGTCGACGGTCCTTCCCTGGGAATCCGTGAGTCTTCCGTCTTCAAGAATCTGCAGCAGAATATTGAAAACGTCCGGATGCGCCTTCTCTATCTCGTCAAACAGCAGCACCGAATACGGCTGCCTCCTGACTTTCTCGGTAAGCTGGCCGCCCTCGTCATATCCTACATAGCCCGGAGGCGATCCGATCAGTCTGGATACGTTGAATTTTTCCATGTACTCGGACATGTCGATCCTGATCAGCGCGCTCTCGTTGCCGAATAAAGCCTCTGCAAGTGCTTTGCTCAGCTCAGTCTTGCCGACGCCCGTAGGGCCAAGGAATATGAACGAACCGATCGGCCTCCTGGGATCCTTGAGGCCCACACGTCCTCTTCTGATTGCCTTGGCAACAGCCTTTACCGCTTCGTCCTGGCCGATCACCCTTTCATGGAGCACATCCTCCATCTTCATCAGCCTCTCGGACTCTTCCTCGGCAAGGCGCTTCACAGGGATGCCGGTCCAGCTTGACACGATATCGGCTATCTCGTCTTCAGTTACCGTATCGGTCCTCGTCTGGTTCTTCTGGTACCAGTCGTCCTTCATTTTTTCGTACTCCGCCTTAAGCTTCTGCTCCTGGTCCCTGATGGCTGCCGCCTTTTCGAACTCCTGCAGGCGGATGGCGTTTTCCTTTTCCTTCGCCAGTTTCTCGATCTGCTCCTCGAGGTTTTTCAGGTCGACGGGCGCGGTAAATGCTTTCAGCCTCACCTTGGACGCCGCTTCATCTATCAGGTCGATGGCCTTGTCAGGAAGGTACCTGTCTGTAATGTACCTGCTGGACAGCTTTGCCGCGGCCTCCAGCGCCCCGTCGGTGATCTTCACGCGGTGATGGGCTTCATATTTGTCGCGGATCCCCTTAAGTATCTCGATCGTCTCTTCCTGCGTGGGCTCCCCGACGGTGATCGGCTGGAACCTGCGCTCCAGCGCCGCATCTTTTTCCACATGCTTCCGGTATTCTTTGAGCGTTGTGGCGCCGATCACCTGTATCTCGCCGCGCGCAAGCGCGGGCTTCAGGATGTTCGACGCATCGATGGCGCCTTCCGCAGCTCCCGCGCCGATTATGGTATGCATTTCATCTATGAAAAGGATGACGTTCCCTGCTTTCCTCACTTCATCCATGGCCTTCTTCAGCCGCTCTTCAAACTCGCCCCTGTACTTGGCTCCCGCGACCATCGAAGACAGGTCGAGGGTAAACACTCTTTTGTCCTTCAGCAACTCCGGGATATTCCCCTCAACTATTTTCTGCGCCAATCCCTCAACAATGGCAGTTTTGCCGACACCGGGCTCGCCGATCAGGCACGGGTTGTTCTTCGTTCTCCTGCTGAGTATCTGGATGACCCTTTCGATCTCCTTGTCACGCCCGATTATCGGATCAAACTTGCCCTCTTTCGCCAGTTCCGTCAAATCCCTGCCAAACTGGTTGAGGGTGGGCGTATTCGAATAGCTCGACGAACTCCTCGGCTCGCCGCCCGGCCCGGGGGCATCCTCGTTGAGCATCCTCACGATATCGTTGAGAAGTTTGTGCGGATCCACACCCAGGTCCATCAGTATCCTCACCGCAACGCTTTCGCCTTCCCTCATGATGCCAAGCAGCAGATGTTCCGTCCCGATATAGTTGTGTCCGAGCCGCCTTGCTTCGTTCAGGCTCAACTCAAGCACCCTTTTTGTCCTCGGCGTGTAATCGACCGGGCCCTTGCCGGCAAAATCCCCTCTCCCGATCAATTCCTCGATCTGCGCTACTATTTTATCTTCAGTCACTCCCTGGCTCTGGAGAACCCTGGCAGCGACTCCGGTACCTTCTTTCAACAGTCCGAGCAGCAGATGCTCGGTCCCGACATAGCTGTGTCCCAGCCTGGCAGCGCTCTCCTGGGCCAGGCTTATCGCTCTTTCGGCCTTTTCCGTAAATCTCCCGTACATTTTTTATCACTCCTTAAAATAGACTACCCACAATCGAAGCAGACTACTCAAATTCACAACAAACCGCTCGTATGCAAAAACAGATTAATCACATCTGAAGCAGGCAGCCCGTGTATAAATCGCTAAATCACATAACAGGCCGCCCGGGCTCAAAGCAAATCGCCTATTTGATGCGCAATGCCCATGCTCAGAACACACTGCCCGGATTCAGGTTTTTCCGCAGCAGTTCCGCCCGCCGCTGGTCCCTTTCTTCCGGCCTGAGTTCCGCCCCAGCCAGTTTCTGCAGGTAAGCCGGCTGGATCATCAGCATCAGGTCATTGATCTTCTTCAGGTCAATGTGCTGTATCAGCCCCATGATGACGCCGAGCCTTACATCCGAAAGCAGTTTCTGGCTCTCTTCCGAAGACATGATCCTTGCGTTCTGCAGTACTCCCAGGGATCTGAATATCCTGTCTTCAAAACGCTGCGGATTTTGTTTGTAAAGCTCATTCCTGAGCATTCTTTCCTGGTTCGATATCTGGGAGGTTATATTGCTTATCCCCGCAATTATCTCATCCTCGGTCTGCCCCAGTGTCACCTGGTTCGATATCTGGAACATGTTCCCCGAAGCTTCGCTGTTTTCACCGTAAGCGCCCCTGACAGCCACGCCTATCTTGCTGCATGTCTCCAGGATGCTTTTGATATACCCCGTCATCGCCAGCGCGGGCAGGTGCAGCATAACGGATGCCCTGATACCCGTTCCCACGTTTGTAGGACAGCATGTCAGGTATCCGTTGATTTTATCGAACGCGAACCCAAGCTTCGCATCAAGCCTGGTATCAAGTTCATCGCACCGTTTCCATGCCTCTGTAAACTGCATGCCCGGGTAAATGCACTGTATCCTCAGATGGTCTTCCTCGTTCACCAGTATGCTTACCCGCTCGTCCCTGCTTATGATGGCAGCCCGCTCAGCCTGGCCTTCAGCGAATTCGGGACTGATCAGATGCTTTTCAACAAGCAGCTGCCTGTCCAGCGGCTTCATGACATTCATGTCGTAATACGTGTATCCCCCGCTGAAACCCGGGTCATTGTCGGAAAAAACGGCCTTTTTTACTTTCTCCAGTATCTCTGCTCCCTGGGCACGGGTCATGCGCGTTGAGAACGGATATGCCTTAAGGTTCCTTGCAAGCCTCACCCTGCTGCTGATCGCAACATCCATCTCCTGCATCGGCTGCATGTTGTCCTGCATCATCTCGCACCTCCGTTCTTCCCGCTGTTTTCAAGTTCCCTGATCCTGTCCCTCAGCTCTGCCGCCTTCTCATATTGCTCATTTTCAATAGCAGCAGCCAGTTCTGCCTTGAGTCTCTCGATCTCATTGGACGTCTTTATTTCATCCGCAAGGTTGCCAGGTACTTTTCCCGTGTGTTCGATACCTCCGTGCAGCCTCCTGAGTATTGGTTCCAGGTTGTCTCTGAATACACTGTAGCAATTGGGACAGCCGAGTTTTCCGAGCCTCCTGAAATCATCGAAACTCATGCCGCACACGCTGCACCTGAGTACGGGCTGCTGTCCGATGCCCGGATAATCGTCACCGCCTCCAAGTCCGAACCCCCACAGCAGACTGCCCAGGGTCAACTGGGGACTGAACGTGAATTTCCCCTTTTCTTCCGCGCATTGGCTGCAAAGGTACATTTCAACCTTGTTGCCGTTGATTATCTGCGTGTAATGCACGTTGGCTTCTCTCATGTGACACTGCTGGCATAACATATGCGTCACTCCCTGTAAATATCCGAATTGGAATTATTACCACAAAATACATTCTATTAACAAATCACCTGGCTTTGTTCCGCCGGATCATGTCAGGAGGGCAGTCAGCATATTTTTCAGTATCGACGCCCTTATTATATCCCTGTCAGGCGCGCCTATACCGCCAAGGGCTTTGTCGCTGGTCGCCGCTTTCAGCAGGAGCCCCTCCCTTTCATTTATTACTTCATAATCGACGAAATTGTTTATGAAAACTTCCGCAGACTGCTGCGAAATGCTGTCTCCCATCGAGCTGACAATGTGCATAAGATAATTACCCGGCCTGTCCACATTGACCCTCTTTATCTTGATGTATCCGCCGCCTCCCCGTCTGCTTTCCACGTAGTAGCCTCTTTCGGTGGTGAACCTGGTATCGATAACGTAATTTATCTGCGAGGGCACGCACTTGAAGTAATTAGCCAGTTCATTACGCTGTATTTCTATAACGCCGTCAGTCTCGTTGATCAACTGCTTGATGAATTCTTCGATTATGTCGCTCATCCTGGCCATCTGTGCTCACTCCCTTCGTATTATATGTTGCAAAACCGGTTATTGATTTTGACTATCTTTGACTTTCATATATATTATAATCCACTACGGTTTTATATGCAAGCCTCAAATACCATGTTAACACTGCGATCCGGACAGTCCCGGCAATCGAGCCAGACATGCGCACGAAAGCCCCTGCAGGACCTGCCGGGGCTTTCATTCATTTATCTTCCAGAGTTTTTATCTTTACGGCCGGTATTGGTTCCTTCCGGCTACTGTCAGTTTACCCGTGGAATTTTCCGGTTCATATCAGTTACTGGTTCGAATCTTCCTGCCTCGTCTGCGTTGCCTCCTGTTTTGCCGCCGGTGGCTCCTGCCTTCCCTGTTGACCTTCCGGTCTTGCGGGCACAGCAGCCGCTCCCGCGATTCCGGCTCCCTGCCTTCGGTTCCTGGTTATCCTTCTGTATACTGCAACGCCGATCAAAATGAGCAATCCCAGCAATATCAATGCAGGAATCGCTGAAACTATGAACAGCAGCAGGTCGCCCAGGAACTCCACCACGTTGAGCAGGCTTTCCTTCAGGCTTTCCAGCAGTTTCTCCCCATATGTCAGCGGTTTGGCTTCAGAGCCCGGCCGCTTTTCGTACAGGTTGATCGTAATAGTTGACAGGTCCACCAGGCTGCTCAGCTTGTTGAGCTTCCCGGTCAGGCTCTCGATCTGGTACCTGATATCCGTAAGCTTGCTTTCCGCTTTGAAAATTTCATCAAGGTCGCTCAGTTTCGCCAGGTAAGCCTCGATTTTCTCCTGCTCGAGCTTCAGCAGCCTGAGCCTTGACTCTATATCATAATACTGCTCTGTTACATCCTCGCCTGTTGTCGTGTAATTGTAAACGTCTCCGATCCCCCTGAGCTTGTTCAGGACGGAATCGAACCTGCTCCTGTCGACCCTTAGCACGATCGTCCCGCTCCTGTAGAACTTGACTTCGCCATTATCATATACGCGGTCGGTGTTTATATTCGTCTCCTGTACGAACCCGATACCTGTTATGATCGTCTCAATGCTGCTGAAAGCCGTATCGAAGTTCTCGACCTCGATGGTAAGGTTGGCGCTGCGGATTATTTTTCGCTCATCCAGTATGGGATTCGTTATGTCATCTGTCAGGTTCCCTATCCCGGTCAGCGAATCCGCCTTTTCAAATTCGACATCGACAGCCGTTACCCCTTCAGAAGGCACTTCCGCCGTGTTATAATCGCCGCGCACACTGGAACTGCCGCCGGCACTGGTACTCTGATGACTCGGAGCAGCAGTATCCATCGCGGAATTCTCTTTTTTTGAGGCACAACCTGCAGCGGTTGATACCACCAGCGCTGCGACCAGGAGTACGACTAACAGTTTTCTTTTCATTTTTATACCCCCTGTCTTCTTTGATCCCGGATATCGGGTTCTGGTAATAAAGACGCAAAAATGCCTTCAAAGTTCCATGGCGGGCTATAGTATACATATTTTGGCTGTCCTCACATACATTTGAAATATCGCCGGGCAGCATCGGCAGCACGCCGTTAGTGTCCCAGAAAGCAGCAATCCGGCAAAGTCCCGGCAGGCTCCCTGCCAATGACAAATCATCAGCGAAACAGCAGAACAAACGTCGGAAACTTACCTGTTCCGCGTCCGGTTTTATTCAGATATAATTAATTTAATTAAGGAAAAAACAGTTTGGGCGACACGGAGGAGGCGGTCAAATGGAAGTAAGGCCAATAAAACCGGATGAAAAAACAGCTTTCGACAAGATCCAGACAATCGCTTTTATGTTCAAAAGGGATTTCAGCAAAGAAGAAAAAGAAGGCGCAGCGCCTGACAGCGCACAGCAGCTTGTAAACGACGGTTACAAAACAGGCCGCGCGGCATTCGACGACAGCGGCAAGATGTGTTCATGCTTCGACCTGATCCCTTACGAAGTTGTCTTCGACGGCAACATTGTCAAAATGGGAGGCATCGGCGGCGTCGCCTCGCTCCCGGAAGAGAGGGATAAGAAATACGTAAGGCATATATTCGAATATGTCATGAACGAGATGTACGAGAACGGTTATGTATTCTCATATCTCTATCCCTTCTCTCACATCTATTACAGGAAATTCGGGTATGAACACAACATGACTGCCGCAAACTACAGCATCCCGATCTCCTCGCTCAAACAGTTCGCCCAGACAGGCCGCATGAGCATGGCTGCCGATGACGCTGAAAAGCAGTTAATAAAAGCACTCTACGAGGAATTCATAAAAGACAAGAACCTGGCAGTGACCCGCACGGACAAGCTGTGGAACAGGCGCTTCGACAACGACCCGTACAGGGACAGCGTCTACCTTTATATCTGGTACAACAGCCGGAACGAAGCCAGGGGATATGTCCAGTACCACTCTGAGAGATCCGGCGGCATAAAAACCGACTTTGTCGTCCGCGAACTGGTATGGCTCGATACGGAAGCCCTTAAAGGCATCTTCGCTTTCATGGGCAAGTTCGGGTCCCAGGTCGATAAACTGATATGGAAAGCGCCGTCATATATAAAGCTGCTCCCGTTCTTCGACGAACCGTATGATATAGGGCAGGAGATCCATATGTCAGGAATGAACCGCATCGTGAATGTACAGAAGGCATTCGAACTCATGACACTGCCCGAAGGCAAGGGCGAAATAGTCATCAGCGTCGAAGATCCTTTCTTCCCTGTGAATACGGGAAATTACCGGATCGTATGGAACGACGGAGAGCGCAGCGTGCAAAAGACAGGCGCCGGACCTGACCTTGCCTGCAGCGTCCAGGCATTATCCCAGCTTGTCACCGGTTTTCTTACCCCGGATGATCTGGAGTTTGCAGGTAAGGTCTCGATAAACGGCAAAAGAGATATCCTGGCGAAAGTCTTCAGGCCAAAAAGGCTGTTCATAAACGATTATTTCTGATAAATGTGGAAAGACCGGCAAAGGGACGGTCGAGCCTGCCGAAAAAGTCCCGGACGATTCCTCGAATTTGCTGAACCGGACTTGAGAACCGTCCCCGCGTCTCGCGGGAACCATCCCCCTGTCCTGGATTCCGCTCGTGACGGACACGCTGACCCTGGCTAACGGTTGGCGCTGCCAACCCCCGTAACGGACTTTCACCGTCAAGGTCGCGCGCATGCCGCGCGCACAACCAAAAGGGCTGCCCCTGCGGGCAGCCCTCTGTGTTTGTTTTTTCAACCGATGTATCAGCGATCCAAACCGCCAAATCAATCGTCGTCCTCTTCGTCGGACATGGTCTTCTTTGCCTCATCGATGACCTTCTGGGCAATGTTGGCCGGGACTTCCTCATATCTTTCAAATGTCTGTTTGAAGTAACCCCTGCCCTGCGTCATGCTCCTGAGGTCGATGGCATATTTGAACATCTCAGCCATTGGAACCTCGGCGACGACCTGCTGCAGACCGTCCTCATACGGGTTCATCCCGAGTATCCTGCCTCTCTTTTTGTTCAGGTCTCCTATGATATCGCCCATGTAGCTGTCGGGGATATATACCTCGACGTGCATGATAGGCTCGAGCAGTACCGGTGCAGCCTCAGGCAGACCTTTCTTGTATGCGAGGCGTGCAGCGATCTTGAATGCCATTTCAGATGAGTCGACATCGTGGTATGATCCGTCGACGAGCGTCGCCTTCAGGTTGACAACAGGATATCCTGCAAGCACGCCGTGCTGGATCGCCTCACGGAGGCCTTTTTCAACTGCCGGATGATACTGCTTCGGTACCGATCCGCCGAATATCTTTTCTTCAAATGTCAGGTCTTCCGTTTCACCGGGTTCGAATTCGATCCATACATGTCCGTACTGGCCGTGTCCGCCGGACTGTTTCTTGTGCTTTCCTTCGACCTTTACTTTCTTTCTGATCGTCTCCCTGTAAGGTACCTTGGGATCAGTCAGGTTCACGTCGACACCGAACTTGGACTTGAGCTTGCTTACGATAACGTCAAGATGCTGCTCTCCCATACCGGATATGATGGTCTGTTTTGTCTCGGCCTTGATCTCCACCCTGAAAGTCGGATCCTCATCCTGGAGCCTGCTGAGGCCTGAGCTTATCTTTTCCTCGTCGCCCTTTGCCTTGGGTTCGACCGCAAGCGACAAAGCCGGTTCCGGGAAAACTATCTTGTCAAGCTCGACCTGGTTGCCGGGATCGCACAAAGTATCGTTGGTACTCGTGTACTGGAGCTTCGCAACTGCTCCTATATCGCCTGCGATGAGCTTGTCTGCAGGCACCTGCTTCTTTCCTCTCAGCATGAATATCTGGGCGATCTTTTCGTTCTTTTCCGCTCTTGAATTATATACCGTTGAATCGGACTTCAGTGTGCCCGAGTAAACTCTGAATATCGATATCTTTCCGACGAACGGGTCTGCTATCGTCTTGAAAACAAGGGCTGACAGTTTTTCATCCGCGGAGTTCTTCAGTTCGACGACCGTATCAGTACCAGGCTTGACAGCCTTAATAACAGGCTTGTACTCAGGTGATGGCATATAATCGACTATCATGTCCATCAGCGCCGTGATGCCCTGATTCAGCAGTGCCGCTCCGCAGAGCACAGGAACTATCGAGCAGTCTGCTATGCCTGCGCGAAGGCCGTTTATCATTTCTTCGGCAGTAAACTCCTCACCGCCGAAATATTTCTCCATCAGTTCCTCGCTGGTCTCTGCGACTGCCTCGTTGAGGGCTTCCTTAACCTCGGCGATCCTGTCGTTCAGAGATGCAGGGATATCGGTATCGACAAGCTTATCCTTGTCGAACTTCTTAGCTTTCATATTAACTACATCAACAAATCCAACAAACTTTTCCCCTTCGAGAATAGGAAGCTGGAACGCGATAACGCTCTTGCCGAATGTATCTTTCAACTGGTCGAGGACTTCGAAGAAATTGGCATGCTCCTCGTCCATCTTGCTTACGAAAAACATTCTCGGTATTCCCTGTTCCTTTGCATAAGCCCAGGACTTCTCGGTTCCTACCGCGACGCCGCCCTTGCCCGGTACCAGGATTACGGCGCTGTCCGCAACTCTGATTCCTTGCTTGACCTCTCCGACGAAATCGAAATATCCGGGAGTATCGATGATATTGATCTTATGATCCTTCCATTCACAGGGTGCAATGGAGGTGCTGATGGAAATCTTTCTCTTGACCTCTTCAGGGTCATAGTCCATGGTGGTATTGCCGTCGTTAACCTTGCCAAACCTGTCAAGCACTCCGGTATTGAACAGCATGGCTTCTGCCAGAGTCGTCTTGCCCGCCCCGCCGTGCGACATCAGGCACACGTTGCGGAGCTTTCCCGCGGTATAATCTTTCATATGAATTCCCCCTTGTATTGTTTACGCTCTAATATATTTTCCTGTACTTAGGAAAACAATTCAAGAATAAATGGGTATTATGACACAATGTATATTATAACATACATCGAGGCCAGTTCAAGGATTTTCTTACGGCTGCCGCAATAGTCGGCCTTCATTTGAAAAAGTAATATCAACCCTTTAATTATGAACAGCGGAATTAACTTTTGCAAATCCGTTTTCCCTGTACATGAGCAGTTGATCCCGCGCTCCTTTTTCTTGACAATTATATGATATCATTGTACATTAAAATCAAAATTGCGCCCGCCGTAAACGCGGCGCGTTTCATCAGCGGGCGGCGTTTTCAAACCGGAAGTACGGCAAAACGGCAGAACGGAAACAATAAGTTCAGTAAAGGCCAATGCACGCGCAAATACACAGGCCGCTCCACTGGCCGGCGTACATGCGTAGGTGCGGGCCAAAACGTGTAAAAACGAAATACGGCAGAAAGGAAGGTAAATATGATCATCGTAATGAAACCCGGCGCAAAGGAGTCCGATATCCGGGAAGTCTCCAATGTGCTGCAGAACGCCGGTCTTGGCGTCCATGTATCCAAAGGCGCCGAAAGGACCATCATAGGAGTCATAGGCGACAAAAGGCTCCTCAACGGGATCCCGCTCGAACTGATGCAGGGCGTCGACAAGCTGGTCCCGATAATGGAAAGCTACAAGCTGGCAAGCAGGACCTTCAAACCCGAGCCGAGCACAATACGCGTCGGCGGAGTGGAGTTCGGCGGCAGGCAATTTGTCATGATAGCAGGTCCATGCGCGGTGGAAAGCCGCGAACAGATAATGGAAGCGGCAAAAGCAGTCAAAAAATCAGGCGCTGCGATGTTAAGGGGCGGCGCATTCAAACCAAGGACATCGCCTTACTCATTCCAGGGGCTGGAAGAGGAGGGCCTGAAAATGCTTAAGGAAGCAAGCGAAGCCACCGGCCTTCCGACAATAACGGAAGTAATTAGCGAGCACTCGGTTGAAATTGCGTCAAAATATGTAGACATGTTCCAGATAGGCGCGCGCAATTCACAGAACTTCCACCTGCTGAGGGAGGTGGGGCGGTCAGGAAAGCCCGTCCTCCTCAAGAGAGGGTCCGCCACCACGATAGATGAATGGCTGAACGCAGCGGAGTACATCATGAGCGAAGGTAATTACAACGTTGTACTCTGCGAGCGCGGTATAAGGACATTCGAGACGGCTACGAGGAACACGCTGGATATAAGCGCGGTCCCAGTGGTAAAAAAGCACAGCCACCTGCCTATCATCGTCGACCCAAGCCACGCGGCAGGCAAAGCAGATTACATCATCCCCCTGTCCAGGGCGGCTGTCGCAGCGGGAGCCGACGGGTTGATAATAGAAGTGCACCCAAGCCCGAAATGTGCGCTCTCCGACGCGGCACAGCAGCTTGACCCGGAAACGTTCGACAGTTTGTGTAAAGATATAGGAAGGATTGCCGAAATAGTAGGCAGAGAGTTCAGATATGGAGCCGAATAATTTGAAAATCACAATTATCGGGCTTGGGCTGATAGGCGGCTCTCTTGCAAGGGCAATGCATGGAAAGCTGGGGGTGCAGAGCATCACGGCGGTAGACCGCGACAGCGCGTCACTCGGACTGGCACTGGAACAGGGAGTGATAGGAAAAGGGCTTGTTACTCCGGACGACAGTGTCTACGACTCGGATATCATTTTCATCTGTACTCCGATAAAGCAGATTATTGAGTATATAGACGAACTTGCTTCAAAAGTAAAGGGAACATGCATCATCACTGATGTTGGCAGCACGAAGGGCGCCATTACCAGCCATGTCGAAAGGCTCCCGCACCCCATTTGCTTCATCGGGGGCCATCCGATGGCCGGTACGGAAAAGTCGGGCTATGCAAACAGCCTGACGCACCTGTTTGAAAACGCATATTATATACTCACCCCGGCCAGCGGAGCCACGGAAGATTCCGTGAGGCGGCTTTCATCGCTGGTGGAAGCCATCGGGGCCATCCCGGTGGTGATGACGCCGGAAGAACACGACATGGCGGTAGCCGGGATAAGCCATCTGCCCCACGTCCTCGCGGCCGCCCTGGTCAATACGGTAAAGGACATCGACAACAGCACGGGAAGGCTGCAGGCCCTGTCTGCAGGCGGATTCAGGGATATAACCAGGATAGCGTCCTCCAGCCCGGGCCTTTGGGAGAACATAGTAATGAGCAACAGGGACCGGCTGCTTGAAGTATTGAAGCAGTTGGACAGGAAACTGGCGGACTTCGCCGGATACCTGGAAAACGGCAGTTCCGGGGAGATCTACGGCTTCTTTGACAGCGCAAGGCAGTTCAGGGATTCCATATCAGACTACGGGCACGGGCTGCTGCCCCGCACCCACAGGATCATCGTAGACGTCCAGGACAGGCCTGGAATAATCGGCGAGATAGCAACGTTGCTGGGCCGTCATAATATAAATATTAAGAACATATACGTCGCAAACAGCAGAGAATTCGAGCAAGGCTGCCTGGTAATAACGCTGCAGGATATGGAGAGTATGAATACAGCTTTTGACTTGCTCACGGAAAAGGGATATAAAGTATTCAGATACAAATGAGGATCGTTTAGATACAAGCGATCAGCAATTTTTATATCAGGAGGGGAAAACAACGTGTTAGTTGAGAACAGGAACAGACTGAGGGGAGAAATCACAGTACCCGGCGACAAGTCCATATCCCACAGGGCGATCGTTATCGGCGCGCTTGCAAGCGGTACGACCGAAATCGAGAATTTTCTGCTCGGAGAGGACTGCATCAGCACCATTGATTGCTTCAGGAGGATGCAGGTCAGTATAGAGATACTGAAAGACAACAAGGTCAGGGTCCAGGGCAAAGGCCTGTACGGACTGAAAGCTCCGGCATCCTCGCTCAACGCCGGCCGGTCGGGAACCGCAATAAGACTGCTCCTTGGTGTTCTCAGCGGACAGCCGTTCACATCCACCGTCATACGAAGCGAAGAATCGATGAAAAAGCCTGTAGGAAACACCGTGAATTTCCTGAGGCAGATGGGCGCTGCAATCACCGCAAAGGATAACGGCAGCATGTGCCCGTTGACGGTATCCCCCGCAAAACTAAAAGGCATAAGCTGTGAACTGCCCATACACGAAATGCATATAAAATCGCCGCTGCTCCTTGCCGGACTTTATGCGGAAGGCGAAACCGTCGTGAGTGAACCGGCCAGTTCAAGGAACCATACCGAACTGATGCTCAATTACTTCGGCGCAGATATAAAAACGGAAGGAACAGTCGTCAGGTCACATCCAGTTGAAAATCTGTATGCCCAGCAAGTCACCATACCCGGAGACATATCGATGGCTGCCTATTTCATTACAGCCGCGCTCCTCGTCCCTGATTCCGATATCGTCATAAGGAACGTGGGCGTCAACCCCACCAGGTCGGGCATACTTGAAGTATATAAGTCGATGGGCGGCAAGATCGAACTGCTGGACAAGAGGACCGTCTCAGGAGAAGAGGTGGCGGACATCCATGTCCGGTCTTCAAGGCTGAAAGCCGTCAGGATCGACGAAAAACTGATACCGGGCATCATCGACGAACTGCCGGTCATAATCACAGCCTGCGCCCTGGCCGAAGGTACGACCGAAATTACCGGCCTCTTCGACTTCAAGGTCAAAAAGACCGGCAAGATCAAGGCAATATCGCTGGAGCTTTCAAAGATGGGCGCCAGGATAACCGAAACCGAGGACGGACTGGTGATAGAAGGAAAAGAATCGCTCAGGGGCACCGTCGTTGACAGCAACAACATCCATTCCCACGCGATGGCTCTGTCCGTGGCCGGACTTGTTGCCCAGGGCGAAACGATGATCAGGAAAACGCAGGCTGTCGACATAGTCTATCCCGCATTCTACCAGACGCTCAACAGGCTCTGAAAAATGTATGGGGACACTCTTCAACTGGGAATGCTTAACATTCCTCAACCATAGAGGAATACTTCTTTGCAGAGGAGCGTCGCCATACCTTTAGCCCGGAGTATGACTGTACGAAAACCAAAGCCCGCATATTCATTGTGCGGGCTTTTATCTGTATATCATTTTCCTTTATCTATATCATTTTTCATTTCATTTTTTGCGTTCATCGTTATTACAATTTTTCGTCCAGGCCTTACAACTCCCGTTCATATCTTAGTCTCTGCCGAACTGTTCCTTGATCTTGTACCCCAGGACCATCAGGCTGTCGCTGAGGTGCACATTTTCAATCACAGTGTCGTACGGGAGTTTAAGATCCATCGGCGAGAAATTCCATAATCCTTTTATGCCCAGCCGGGCAACCCTCTCGGCTATTTCGCGGGTCGCTTCATACGGGACCGTCAGCATCGCTATATCCACGTGGTTGCGGCCTACGAAATCCTCGAGATCTTTCATGTCCATGATTTCGATATCGTTCATTTTCTTCCCGATAAGCCTGGGATCGATGTCGAATATCCCGATCGTTTTGAAACCTCTTTTTTCAAAATTCCTGTAATGGGCCAGTGCCTGTCCCATGTTGCCGGCGCCGATGATTATGCAGTTGAACTGTTTGTCAACTCCCAGTATTTTCGATATTTCGATAAACAGAGCTTCTACATTGTAACCGTAGCCTTGCTGCCCGAATCCACCGAAACAATTGAGATCCTGTCTTATCTGGGATGCAGTTATGCCCATCCTTTTGCTGAGCTCTTTGGATGAGATCCTCGTTATGTCCATTTTCAACAGATCAGACAAATACCTGTAATACCTGGGAAGCCTCTTGATGACCGCTATGGAAACATTCTTTTTTGAAGCCATGGATAGCCTCCTTCCCTTTGATTTCATGACATCCCAACGACGCATCATATCTACTTTTGATTATATTTCTTTGATATTTTTTTGTCAATATTGCCGCAAAACCTGTATTCTGCTAGAATTATTTAGCGGCATATTTCCCGCGTCATCCATCATGTTTGAAGCGGTGCTGAAAATGATAATACTTTCATGCAATAATATAAGTTTTTCATATGGAACGGACATTATCCTGAACAGTGTTTCCTTAAGGCTGCAGCAGGGCGAAAAAGCCGGCCTTGTGGGAGTCAACGGCGCGGGCAAATCCACGCTGTTCAAAATCATAACGGGACAGCTGAAGCAGGATTCGGGTGAAATCTTCATATCCAAAGATCTGCGGATCGGATACCTTGAACAGAGTTCCGGCCTTGAATCGGACAATACGATATGGGATGAGATGCTCGTCACGTTTTCACCGCTGATAAAGATGGAAAACCGCATCAGGCAGTTGGCCACAGAAATGGCCGGCGAAAAGGACGAGTCCAGCCTCAACTCAATGATGAAGGAATATGACGGCCTGCTCGAACGTTTCTCCCGTGAAGGCGGTTACGAGTACAACAGCCGTATCAGGGGAGTGCTGAAAGGTCTGGGTTTCGAAGAATCCCAGTTCGGCCTGCATATAAGGGCGCTGAGCGGCGGCCAGAAGACACGGCTCGCGCTGGCAAGGCTGCTGCTGGAAGAGCCTGACCTTTTGCTGCTGGACGAGCCCACAAACCACCTGGACATATCGGCGATAGAATGGCTCGAGGATTTCCTGAAAAACTACAGGAAATCACTGATCGTTATATCGCATGACAGGTATTTCCTCGATACAGTGACCATGAAGACCTTCGAGCTCGAGAACAACAAGTGCACCACATATGAAAAGAACTACACCGGCTATGCCGAACAGAAAGCCAGGGACCGTGAGATCCAGCAAAAGCATTATGAACAGCAGCAGAAGGAAATAGCCCGCCTGGAGGCATTCATAGAAAAACAGAGGCAATGGAACAGGCAGCGGAACATCATAGCCGCGGAAAGCCGCCAGAAGGCAATAGACAGGATGGAAAAGACCGAAGCTCCGGACAGGCTGCCCGACAGCATAAACATCAGGCTGCAGAGCAGCAGGGCCAGCGGAAATGACGTACTGTCCGTCAAAGACCTGTCCAAAAGCTTTCCCGGCAAGCAACTGTTCAGCGGCATAAACTTTGAAGTAAAAAAAAGCGAAAGGTTATTCATAGTAGGTCCGAACGGCTGCGGGAAGTCCACGTTGCTGAAAATACTCGCAGGAAAGCTGCACCAGGACAGCGGCGGCTTCAAATACGGCCATAACGTTATACTGGGATATTACGACCAGGAACTTGAAGGACTGGACGACAACAACACCGTCCTTGAAGAAGTCTGGAACGACAACGACTGGCTCACCCACACCCAGATACGCAATGTACTGGCCCAGTTCCTGTTTACAGGCGAGGATGTCTGCAAGAACATCGGCGTCCTCAGCGGCGGCGAAAAAAGCAGGGTGGCGCTGGCAAAACTGATGCTGTCAGGCGCGAACCTGCTGCTCCTGGACGAGCCGACCAACCACCTGGACATAAACTCAAGGGAAGCCCTCGAAGAAGCGTTGCTTTCATATGACGGAACGATCATCGCCGTGTCCCATGACCGCTATTTCATGCGCAAACTGGCCACACGGGTGGTCGAAATGGCGAACGGCGGCATTGCAGATTACAAGGGCGGCTATGCTTTCTATCTCGAGCACCGCAGGGACCCGGAGGCAGACCGTGCCGCAGGCAGGGACAGGGCCGTCACCGCCTCGAAACTCGAACACCTGGAGAGCAAAGAGGACCGGGCAAGGAAACGAAAGCTCAAAAAGATGCTGGCAGAGTGCGAAAGCGAGATAAACAGGGCAGAAGCCAGGCTGGCCGCAATATCCGTGGAGATGTCGCGCGAAGATGCCCTGAGCGACCATATACTGCTTACTGCCCTGCACGACGAGCAAACCGAACTGGAAAACAGGCTTGAAGAGCTTTACCGGCAATGGGCCGACCTCGCGGAGCAGTGCGGGGATGATGACTGAGCATTTTTTGTTTATCACCTGAAATAGTCGTCTATCCCTTTCCTGATCGCTTTGGCAATAAGGTCCTGGAACTCATCAGTAGCTAATTTGCGCTCCTCTTCGGCATTCGAAAGGAAACCGGTTTCCACGATAACAGTCGGAGTCTTAAGATTTTTAATTATTACGATAGGCTGCTTTACCTGCGGCTGGCGCTTGTTGTTCTTATCCACGTTCTCCCTCAGCGATTTCTGGATGCATTCGGCCAGTTTCCTGCTCTCAGGCGATTCGGCCGGATAGAATGTCTGCGCGCCGTAGTACCGCGGGTCTGTGAAGCTGTTGGCATGGATGCTCACTACGATGTCCGCCCCGCTGTTGTCCATTATTTCCTTACGCCTGGTCAGGTCCTGGAGCCTCTTGTAATATATGTCCGTGGTCCCTTCCTTGTATACGAGCTTATCTTCCTCACGCGTCATTATCACATTGTAGTTGTCCTGTTCCAGCAGTTCCTTGACTTTAAACGCGATCTTCAGGTTCAGGTCCTTTTCTTTCAGGCCGCTGTAACTGCTTATTTTCCCGGGGTCCTCGCCTCCATGGCCCGCATCCACGATGACCGTCCTTTTGGCCGCATCCCGGTCGGCCGTCATCGCGACCTGCGAATCCACATCCATGTTCAGGCTGTATATGGCCAGCAGCAGTGCAAAAATCAGTCCTATAAGAATCAAGTTGGACTTTCTCAATACAATAATCATAAACCCGTCCCCCTATTCAGATTCAATATAAGAATATTCGGGGACGGGTTGGACATATTACAGCGCTATCCAGGCCGTTCAAGGTATTTATTGGGTTTTGTCCGGATCCTGGGTCCTGTCAGTGTGCCGGCCGTTTGCCGCATTCGGGTCTTTGCCCGCACTCTGGGTCTTGCCTGTGCTCTTCTTTTTCTTCTTCTTTTTGGGTTTATTCCCGTCGAGCGACGGGTTCCATGGGCTCTTGGTAAAGCCTTTCTCCTGGACCGGCTTCTTGCCGAAAATCTTCTCTTTGATATTGATGCCGTAATAACCTGCAATGTACCCGAACGCCGATATCAAAGGTATGAGCAGTATCGCCGCGAAATATGCAGGAACGGCCTCATTGCACCATTTTATAATGAAAAGGAGCGGGCCGAAAAGGCCGTTGATTATCACACGCTTTATGTTTTCTCCGATCTCAGTCTGAAACTGTACGAAAATCTTGAATACCGCCGTGACGACAGCCAGGGGGACGGCGCCGATCAGACCGTAGACCAGGCCTTTGAGCGGATACGGGTGCAGGTCGTAAACCGGCTTTTTTTCCTTTGTGGCAAGCTCCTTCTGGTCAATGTACAAGACGAAAAAAAGGAAAATGAAAATCAGGATACTGTACCATGGCAGCCACCTGAGGAACGTTTCCCTTTCTTTCATCAACCCAAGCAGGGGATAAAGGAAAACCACGAAAACAAGATCCGTTATGGCGTAAGTATACAAAACTCTGAAACCTTTGCTGATATATCTCTTCATAAACACATTCTCCTGTCACTTGTCTTTTCGTTTATCCTTAAGATATACGCTGCCTACGATGGACTTGGCTTTCTTTTTCAGTTCGGCCGCAACTTCGCCGACCTCGAGATAGTTGCGCAGTTCCCTGTGCTCGTTCGATACGACGGCTATTGACAGGGTCATTATCGGGTATTGGGTGATCTGACCTCTCCTGTTCACCGTGCTGATGAACCCGGCGCGTTTGTCCACATCCGAATAAAGCTCGGGGACCCTCTCATCGAATTCCTTAATAATGTTCTCGCACAGCGCATCCGCATGCTCGGGGTCGGTGATCACTACAAAATCGTCTCCGCCAATGTGCCCGATAAAATCGTTCTTCGAACCGAAGGATTTTACATTGTCCATCAGTATGTCGGCTATAAGCTTGATGGCACGGTCACCATGAGAAAATCCGTATACGTCGTTGTACGCCTTAAAGTTGTCCACATCAAGATATAATACGGAAAAGATCATTCCCTTGGCGATCCTGTAGTTGATCTCGGACTGTATGTCAATATTTCCCGGCAGTCCGGTAAGCGGGTTCGCCAGCCTGTTCCTGTCGATCCTCAGGAGCGTGTTCCTTACCCTGCTCACGAGTTCGCGGGGATTGAACGGTTTCGTGATATAATCGTCCGCTCCGATCTCCAGGCCTGCCAGCTTGTCTTCCTCATTTCCCTGCGCCGTCAGCATGATGATCGGTATAAGATTGTTGCTCTCATCCTTCCTGAGGAGCTTGCATACCTCAAAACCATCGATCCCCGGCATCACGACATCAAGGAGCACAAGGTCGGGTTTTTCGGATGCGACCATTTTTATGCCGTCAACGCCATTGTTTGCTGAAACGACCTCGTACCCGTGTTTTGTCAGTATGTCCGTGGTCAGTCTGACCATCAGTTCCGTATCATCGATCACCAGTATTTTTTTCTTAAACATAGCGCTCCCCGACAAAACGCTTTTCAGCCTGACAACCATATTAAGCGGCAAAGCGGATTTGCCGTATCGTTACAGTACATGCCGACAGACGATACTGCTCCATTTATATATTATATATAATATCACTTTTAGTGCACAATACAAGAGAAGCAATTAAAATATGCGGCAGGCAGATATCCCGGGACGACAGGCACTTGTGTATTTAAATAACGAAAGTCCTTAATACAAGGACTTCCGTTACCGTTTGGAGGCGCCACCCAGATTCGAACTGGGGAATAAGGGTTTTGCAGACCCGTGCCTTACCTCTTGGCTATGGCGCCGTTTCGCTGTGTTCAGTTGGATGACCACTTTATCATAACATGAATGCAAATCGATGTCAACACCTGCGAGACCGGCTAAAACACCCATTTTGCCGTGATGCCGCACTGTTCTGCCTCTGCCTGACGAACGGTGCAAAAAAAGCGCCTTACGCGCTTTTTTGGAGCGGGATACGAGATTCGGACTCGCGACTTTCACCTTGGCAAGGTGACACTCTACCACTGAGTTAATCCCGCATGTATGCGTCCCGGTGTCTCCGCCGCCTGCCGGATATGCCGTGCCGCTTTTATCAGGTTTTCCGTTCCCCGTCCGCTTCGGGAGGGTAGATCATGGTGCCCAGAGCCGGAATCGAACCAGCGACACGAGGATTTTCAGTCCTCTGCTCTACCAACTGAGCTATCTGGGCATGTAATACAGATAACAAAAAAAGATTTGTCATCTGTATAAGGGGTGAGTGATGAAATTGGCGACCCGGAAGGGACTCGAACCCTCGGCCTCTAGCGTGACAGGCTAGCGTTCTAACCAACTGAACTACCGGGCCACATTTCTGCCGCTCTCCGATTTCAGGACCTCTTCTCCGGAAACCTCACGGCCATCCCAGAGAGAAATCGCTGGTGGGCACTATAGGGCTCGAACCTATGACCCCCTGCTTGTAAGGCAGGTGCTCTCCCAGCTGAGCTAAGCGCCCTCGTGCTGTCGCCCGAGCGACATTAACAAGTATACAAAAAAGTGATACCAAAGTCAATAGCAAAATTTATTTTCTAACGGATCCAGATATTCACTTCATTTGAACTGAGAAGCCGCTGCCTCCCGTTATGGTTCCAGCAGGGGCGTAAGTTCGCCGGTGTGATAGATGTAAAGCCTGTGGAGCGCTCTTGTCATAGCGACGTATAAGAGCTTTATATCCAGTTCATCCTCGGTATATTCGGCGCTATCCGCATTGAAGATAACAACAGCGTCGAATTCCAGGCCTTTTGCCAGGCATGCGGGCAGCACCGCGATACCGGTCCTGTACTCTTCTTCTTTGCCGGTTATGAGTATCACGCCGTCGATATGCCTGGATAATGCCGAATGGACTTCCCTGCATTCCTTCAGTGTTTTGCAGATGACCGCGATGGATTTGTAGGACAAACTCCTGAATTCGTCTATATCCCTTAATATCCTGTCGATTATTTCCTTTTTATTTGCCGCCGGCCTGATCCTGACCTCTTCGCCGTGGCGGATCACGGGCTTCCCCTTGCTGACCTCACGGCTTTTGATCTTTCCTATCACTGCATTGGCCGCGTTCATGATCTCGACCGTTGTCCTGTAACTCTGCTCCAGGGTAAGGAAATCATGCTTCCTGTCGCTGAATACGATCTTTGTAAGCTCATCCCAGTCCCGGATGCCCCTGTAGGAATGGATGCCCTGGTTCAGATCCCCCAGGATCGTAAAGGAACTGTCCTTGATTATTTTCTTCAGTACATATATCTGGAAAGCGCTGAAGTCCTGCGCCTCGTCTATGACTACATGCCTGACCGGTATTTTTTCATCCATGCCGTATATAATGAACTTGATATAGATTATCGGGGCGAGATCCTCTAGTTCCAGCCAGCCGGATTTGAGCATGCCGGCAGTATAGCTGCGGACGAAGCGGCACATATCGGTATCGAGCCGGCCGCCCACAGCCTTTTCGAACATGGCCTCGTCATTTACAAGGTCCCTGTAATAATCAAACGGACTCAGCCGCGATATTTTTTTGATATATGCGGAAATGGCGGTATTGGCTTCTTTCTCAATATTAGCTATATCGCGGTCCCTGCCGTCTATTGCCTCGATGATCAGCCTCCGCCGCTCATCTTCGTCCGGGACGGTCAGCTTCAGGTATTCAACACGCTTGTCGCAGTCCATGTACAATTGGTTTATGATTTCCTGCTTTTTGACCTTTATCCTCGATTTGAGGTTTTTCTTCATCTCATCGAGCCTCCGGGCTATCGGCCACATCCTGTACTGGTTGACGAACAGGTCGTAAAGCTCTTCATACCTGTAGATCGATACGGAGCAGAAGGTAAAATCCTCCTTCGGGATGAAGTTTTCCTCTATCTCCTTCAAGTAGGCGTCCAATGTCTCTTTAAAATCCATGGAAGCCTTGAATTCGGATGTTCGGCGCACAAGCGAGAGGTATTGCCTCTCTTCAGGGCTCTTTGTATAATCCACGAAAGCCTGCAGTTTTTCGTTGGCGTCCCTGAGCCTGAACCTCTTGCCGATCAGGTCCTGTGCGAACTCCTCGAATGTCGTCTGGCGGACCTTCTCCACGCCCAGTTCCGGCAGCACGTCGGATATATAATTCAGGAACAGCTTGTTGGGCGCGATGATCATGAAATTCTCAGGCACGAACGACTTCTCATGGTTGTAGATCAGGTATGCGATCCGGTGGAGCGCAATGGTGGTTTTTCCGCTGCCCGCGGCTCCCTGCACTATAAGCGGACGCCACATGTCGGCGCGTATAACTGCGTTTTGCTCAGCCTGTATGGTAGTCACGATTTCCTTGAGCCGGTTGTCGGCATTGGCGCCAAGACAGCTTTGCAGGAACTCGTCATTGGTTGTTATGTCTATGTCGAATATTTCCTTAAGCTCGCCTTTATCTATCGAAAACTGCCTTTTTAGCTGGAGAGTGCCCTCGATTTTGCCGTCCGGGCATTCGTACGAGGCATTTCCAAGTCTTCCCTCGTAATAGAGGTTCGCCACCGGGGCACGCCAGTCAACGATCAGGAGCTTCTGATCCTCTTCGCGGATCAGCGACATTTTCCCGATGTATAGTTTCTCTGCCGATTCCTTTCCTTTCTCGATAAAGTCGATCCGTGCGAAGTAAGGCTTGCTTCTTGCGGACACCAGGTTCCTCAGCTTGACGTCCATGGCCCCCTGGAGCAGCGAGTTGACGATGATATCGATATAATGCTGGCTGTTGTCGCTGTTGAAGTGCTTCATGGTCCATTCCAGTTCGCTGTCTATGCGGCTTTTTTTGGACAGCGTGCTCTCGAGGCTCTTCTCCACATATTGCAGCGTGTAATTGCACCTGTCCAGTTCTTCCTTGTAGTCGGGATGGTTCACCGCAGGCATGAAACGACACCTCCGTTTGCTTTGGTTTTATTGTTGTGACGGGATTATTTCACAGAAGTTTTTTACAAGGAACAATTTGCGCGAGGAAATTTAATTTTATCATAGATTGTTCGAAAAGTAAAGAAAAAAATAAAGATGGAACAGTGCTTT
>ENA-UPAD01000363-UPAD01000363.1-bioreactor-metagenome-genome-assembly--contig:-NODE-363-length-66284-cov-12.943439_pt1 | contig 66284 bp, 64 predicted proteins | sample MGYA00238179_ERZ772710 | MGnify/ENA primary metagenome ERZ772710 (study PRJEB29004, sample SAMN07631245) | bioreactor metagenome | isolation source: Switchgrass digestor | place: USA: Dartmouth...
CTAGAAATTTAATAAACGGTTCAGTAGCGTCTAAGGGATTAGTATTCCAAATAGGCGCTAATAAGGGACAAACGATTTCTTTATCTATTGCTAAAATGAATGCAAGTGCTTTGGGCATAAGTGCTGTGTCAGTAGGCGGAGGAGCCAGCGCGCTCACAATAAGCGGCTATATAAAGACTATAGATGATGCTATAAACAAGGTATCTACGGAGCGCGCGAAGCTAGGCGCATATCAGAACAGGTTGGAGCATACAGTGACCAACCTTGATACGTCAACAGAGAACTTGCAGGCAGCAGAGTCTCGTATACGCGATGTAGATATGGCCAAAGAGATGATGGAATTCACGAGGACCAATATACTGGCGCAAGCCGGCACAGCTATGCTGGCGCAGGCTAATGCAAAGCCGCAGCAGGTCTTGCAGCTATTACAAGGGTAAAAAACAGGGTATAGGAAAGAGCCGGCTTTTATAAAAAAGGTCGGCTCTTTTATAAAAAGGGGGAGTTTTCATTGGTGGATGCCATCAATATTTCAAATTCTAATTTGCAGAGCTGTCAATTTAACCGCGAAATGAGTAGAACCAGGCAATCGGATGGTGAAAGCTCGGACATTGATATTCAAGCTTCTCAGCGCGATGATGTCGATAAAGCTGAATTGGAAAAAAAGATTGAGGAGTTAGATAAAAATTTGTCTTTATTTACCAAAGGATTTAAGTTCGCGGTTCATGAAGAAACTGGTAAATTAATAGTGCAAATTATTGATAAAAAATCAGATAGGGTTGTTGTGGAAATACCGCCTAGTGAAGCCCTAGATATGGAAGCTAGATTTGAAAAGTTTTTGGGAATTTTATTTGATAAGAAAATATAAAAGGACATATTTTTGAAAATTATTCTAAGAAGGATAAAGGATATGGATGATAATCACCAATTGATGTTCGATACTTTAGAAGAAGCAACAAAGTATATACCAAAATTAATAAAAGGGATAGAACAGTCTATTAGTTATTTTCGCGCCGGCAAAAATAATGAGGCTTTAAATTTACTCAACGATATATTAGACGGTATAGAATGGGTCAACGACGCTATAAACCTCACTATGCCGTTTTGGGATAATAATGCCTCTGTCGATCCTATGGCATTACAGGAACCGTTGCGAACCATGAGCCAAGCACTGGAAAATTGCGACTATACATTGGCATGTGATATAATGGATTATGAGATAAAACCGGTATTAATTCAATGGTTAAATGATATTAAGTTAGGATTGCGAAGATAATGTTGTCATCTGGTATAGAATGGTTAGAGCACCTATATCCTAAGATATATATAAAATTAAAAGAGGCGCCTTCAAAAGAGGCTTATAGCATAGAAGCGTTGCCAGCTAAATTAAAAGGGACGACACTAATATATAAAAATGAAAACAAAAAGGTATTTATACATAGTGCCTATGATCCGGAGAAAGAAGCTAAGCAATGGGTAGATGAAGTAAAAATAGATTCTGAAAGCGTAATTATATTGTTTGGCTTAGGGCTTGGCTATCATGCCAGCGAAATTCTTCAGCGCATGGGCAAAGAAAATTTATTGCTTATAGTAGAGCCGTCCATGGAAACATTTAGGATTGCCTTAAATATGGACATTGTTAAACAATTATTAAATGATAATCGCGTCGCTATTTCTGTAGCTAGCGATAGAAATGAGATGGTTTATTTCTTATCGCAGTATATACCGTATGATAAAATGGAACATTGTATAGTATGCGATTTTGGCCCATATAAGTATATATTTAGCACGCAATATGGGGAATTCATAAGTGCTGTAAAGGATGTAATGAATGCAAAAACAATAAACCGGAACACATTATTGCATTTTGCGGCTCAGTGGCAGGAAAATTTTTTTAAGAATCTCCCATATGCGCTGGAAAGCATACCTATAAGCATGCTATTTGATAAATTCATCGATAAGCCTGTTATAATAGTTTCCGCGGGTCCATCGCTTAATAAAAATATCGATTTGCTAAAAGAAGTTCAAGATAAAGCGTTCATATTATGTGTAGGGACTGCTTTAAAAGCCCTATTAAGGCGTGGGATAAAGCCTCATGCGGTTATAACGGTGGATGGGGGCTATCCAAACTATGTGCATTTCAAAGACATTTCCTGTGATTGCCCATTGATATATAGCTTTACTGTTTATCCTGACATAGTGAAAGAATGGCAAGGGCCGAGGATATTAATGGGTATGTTTGATCCCATGAGCCTTTGGTTTCAGGAAAAATTAGGGATTCCATTAGGAATGATTATGGCGGGTCCCTCTGTTGCTAATGTGGCATTCGGTTTGGCAATGGCTATGAAGGCTGATCCTATAATACTGATTGGTCAGGATTTGGCGTATGCTGAAGATGGAAGGACGCATGCTAGTGGAACATCTTATGATAGTGCGTACGTGGACTTTAACAACAAAAAGTATACGTATGTTGAAGGCGTAAACGGTGACCTAGTACCTACAGATTTATCATTTATGTCTTTTAAACTCTGGTTCGAAAATGCCATACAGTGTATGGCTGATAAAGCTACGGTTATCGATGCTACTGAAGGCGGTGCGAAGATACAAGGAACAAAGATAATGACTTTGAAAGATGCCATACATGAATACTGTAGGGAAGAAATTAAAGCGGATGCGGTGCTTAATGAAATGTTTGATGCTTATGAATTCTTATCTAAGGATAAAATGCGCAAAATGCTAAGTGAGCTAAAAGAAAGCTTAAACAGTTTGAGGGATATAAGTAGGTGGGCTAGAAAGGGTGTAAGGTTATCCGAAGAGCTAATCGATATATATAAATATAATAAGCGAAACAATGTTAACAGCATATTAAAGCGCTTGGACAAAATAGACAAAGATATAAAAAGCCAAAAAGAACATTTGACGCTTATATCATCGATTTTTGAATTAGTAACATTCAGGGTGCTTGAAGGCTTTCAAAAAACAGAGTCTAAGACAGAAATTGAGGATAATATTAGGATTGCTGAACGCTCGAAGGCTTTGTATGAAGGTATGAGGAGTGTTATAACTTACATCATTCCTTATATAGAAGAAAGCATAGAGGAAATAGGGAAGCTCATAGGAGAGGAAATGGATGCCATCAATGTTTGAAAACAAAAATATACTGGTTATAGGCGGTACGGGCACGATAGGCAGCGGTATAGTAGGAAAACTTCTTAAAGAACATAGTCCCCATGTCGTGCGCATATTCAGCCGCGATGAATATAAGCAATTTATTATGCAGCAAGAACTGGCGGATTATTCCAATATACGATATCTTTTAGGCGATGTGCGCGATAAAGAACGCTTATACCGCGCTATGAAGGATATTGATATAGTATTTGATGCGGCTGCGTTAAAACATGTGCCTGCTTGTGAGTATAATCCGTTTGAAGCTGTAAAAACAAATGTTTTAGGTACGCAAAATGTTATAGAAACGGCTATAGAGTGTGGTGTAGAGCGCGTAATATACACTAGCAGCGATAAAGCGGTGAGTCCTACCAATACGATGGGCGCCACAAAACTTTTAGCTGAGAGGCTGGTATCCGCAGCCGATTATCATAAAGGCGGCGATAAACCCATATTTTGCGCTGTCCGCTTTGGCAACGTCATGGGCTCGCGGGGTTCCGTTATACCGCTTTTTAAGCAGCAGATAGCTAAACAAAGGCGTGTGACCCTGACGGATCCTAGCATGACGCGCTTTATGATGAGCTTATCGCAAGCCATAGACCTAACCTTTAAAGCGGCATCTATGGCTATAGGCGGTGAAATATTTGTGCTTAAAATGCCCACAGTGTCATTAAAAGATTTGGCCGATGTCATTATAGAAAAAGAATCATTAAAGTTAGGACTAAAGCCTGAAAATATCAAAATAGAAGTAACCGGCATAAGGGCAGGTGAAAAAATGTATGAAGAGCTGATGAGCGATGCTGAAGCAGAGAGGGCGTGGGAAACAGAGGATATGTTTATCATTCCTCCTGTAACTCATGATAATGGCACTCATTATAATGGTGCTGTAAAAGTGTATAGCAAGGATTATTCGTCGAAGCATAGATTGCCTATTACCAAAGATGAACTTAGCGAATTGCTTCACCAGGAGGGACTTATATGAATATACTATTAACTGGTGGCGCTGGGTTCATAGGCCGCTGGGTTGCTAAAAAGCTTCTAGAGGACGGCCAGGATGTCTGGATACTAGACAATTTGTCTAATGGCATGAAAGAGAATATTGAAGAGTTCGAAAATAATAATCATTTTAAGGCCTTTATAAAAGGCGATATAAAGGATAAGAAGCTGCTAAATGAGATATTTCAGCAGCGTTTTGATGTGTGCTATCATTTAGCCGCCAGCATAAATGTACAGGATAGTATAGATGATCCTGTGACTACTTTTAACAACGATGTAGTTGGTGCTTTCAATGTGTTGGAAGAATGTCGGAAGAATAAAGTTAAAATGGTTTTTATGAGCACGTGCATGGTATATGATATGGCCGATCCTTGCTCAAACAAAGGAATAGACGAGGCTCATCCGACGAAACCGGCTTCACCATATGCAGGAAGCAAAATAGCCGCGGAGAACATGGCACTGTCGTATTGGTATGCTTATGGTCTTCCGGTAGTTGTGATAAGGCCGTTTAACACGTATGGGCCCTTTCAGAAAAGCAGCGGTGAGGGAGGGGTAGTGGCTATATTTATAAAGCGTGGTTTAGAGGGGCAGACGCTTAATATATACGGCGACGGTACGCAGACCAGGGATTTGTTGTATGTTGAGGATTGCGCGCGTTTTGTTGTAGAAGCCGGCTATTCAGATAAAGCTGACGGGCAGATAATAAACGCTGGTACGGGTAGGGATATAGCTGTAAATGATTTGGCAAAGTTAATATGCGGTGATGAGAGCCAAATAAAACATGTGCCGCATATACATCCGCAAAGCGAGATACCGAAGCTCGTATGCGATTATACGAAGGCAAAAGAACTTCTAGGTTGGCAGCCTAAAGTATCATTGGAAGAGGGCATAGAGAGGACAAGACAATGGATAAAAGGGAAGATGTAAAGCACATACCGTATGCGGCGCAGTGGATAGAAGATGATGACATACAAGCTGTTGAAGAAGTATTAAAGAGCGATTATCTAACCACGGGCCCGAAAATAAACGAATTTGAACAGGCTTTTGCCGCATATGTCGGCGCGAAATATGCTGTGGCGGTGTCTAGTGGAACAGCGGCTTTACATGCCGCGTGCTTTGCGGCCGGTATAAAAAAAGACGATGAAGTAATAACCACCCCTATGACATTTGCCGCATCGGCTAACTGCGTATTCTATTGCGGAGGCAGACCCGTATTCGCCGACATAGACCCAAATACATACAATATAGACTCTAGCGCTATAGAAAATTGCATAACCTCGAAAACAAAGGCTATAATACCTGTGCATTTCACAGGTCAACCATGTGATATGGGTGCAATAATTGCAATAGCAAAAAAATATAACCTTATCGTTATAGAGGACGCAGCGCATGCTTTAGGTGCCGAGTACAAGGGGCAAAAGATAGGCGCTATTTCAGATATGACGTGCTTTAGTTTTCATCCGGTAAAACATATAACGACCGGAGAAGGCGGCATGATAACCACTAATGACGAATGCTTATATAAAAAGCTTATACAGTTTAGAAATCATGGCATAACAAGGGACAGGTCTTTGCTTAGGCATGATGACGGGCCTTGGTATTATGAGCAGCAGTTTTTGGGATATAATTACCGAATGACTGATATACAAGCCGCATTGGGAATGAGCCAATTAAAAAAGATAAACAGGTTTTTAGCAAGAAGACGTAAAATTGTGAATAGGTATAACGAGGTATTTTCTGATATACCGCAAATTGTCATTCCGCATCAAATGTCAGAAGCTCAATCTGCATGGCATTTATATATATTGCAGTTAAAATTAGAACAGCTTGCAGCAAGCAGAAAAGAGATATATTTATCGCTTCAGCAGAGAGGCATAGGCGTCAATGTCCATTACATACCGGTTTATTATCACCCGTATTATAAGAAATTAGGATATAATAGAGGCCTATGCCCTAACGCAGAAACTTTATATGATAGAATAATAACTATACCGCTTTATCCGAAGATGAGCGATGATGATGTGGAATATGTGATAGAAGCGATAAAAGAATCGTTAATTATTGGAGGAAAATATGAAGGAATATAAAGAATGTGTATGCTGCGGACATGATATGGAATATATTGGCGATAGGCCAGATGGGGCTAAACTATACCAATGCTCAGCATGTGGATTTGCAACTAGAGACGGGTCGATATATGATGACTCATATTATTCAGAAGATTATTATGATTATAGCGATGGAAGCATTATTGAAAATCATAAAGCAAGATATCAAATGGTGCAGTATATCGTTGAAGATTTAACATCCAAAGAGGTCTTGGACATAGGATGTGGGTTAGGGTACTTTTTAGATAATATGGCTGCCTCTTGCAAAGATGTTTATGGTGTAGAGTTATCCGAATATGCATCACAGTATTGCAAGGGAAAGGGGCTTAAAGTATATAATACATCATTAGAAGATTTTAGAACTGAGCAAAAATTTGATTTAATAACAGCATGGGAAGTCATAGAGCATGTAGATGATTTAAGAGTGTTTTTAAAAGATGTAAAATGCTTATTGAAACCGAATGGCATATTTATGCTGAGCACGCCTAATGCAGGTTCATATAGGGCTAAAAAGAACGGGCTTCAATGGCAAGGATTCAATAGAAGCTTAGAACATTTGTATTACTTTACCGCAGTAGCACTCAAAGAGCTATTAACGGAAATATTTCCAGAAAGCCGCATTAGCTTTCTTGAATTTGATTGGCGCAGTGAAGATAGCCTCGTTGCTATAGTCGAGTGCGGTGTTCATAAAGCAGCTCTCAGAGAAGGGATGCCTGAAAGGGTATTATACGTTGGGAGAAATAACGGTTTAAGCGTGGCTGGGGGTGATATGGTACAGCTTTTCAGGACGCGTTCTGCTGTAAATGATATAGGCATAACGGTTGATGTATCATTATGCGCTTTGCCTGGGCTGCAAGATGATATAGGTTATGATGTGATACATCAATTTGGTCTGACTAATGCAGAGAGCGTAGATCAGCTATGCCGGTTGCATCCGTATATTGGCAAGATGGCTCTTTCTAGCATATATTGGAATCTTGAAGAAACCAAATTATATACGCAAATGTTGGAAGAGGTGTTTAAGGAAGGGCTTAGGAATGGAAACATAGATTACTTATTAGACTTATTTGCTGATAGCAAGATTAAACTAGAGAATTGGAAATCTTATGATACTTTTTATAAGCAATTACAGGAAGAAAGGGGTAACTTATTAAAAGAGGTGCCTCATATTTTGCCTAACAGTTTTGGAGAGATGGAAGAACTCAGACAGAATTTTAAACTATATAGGACTCATTATACAGTAGTGCCTAATTCAGTTGATGTTAAGATGTTCAGTGAGGCAAAGCCTGAGCTATTTATAGATAAATATGGTTTAAAAGATTTTGTTTTATGCGCAGCTAGATTAGAACCAAGGAAAAATATTTTAATGTTAATAATAGCGGCTAATAGGTTGGGATTGCCATTAGTATTAACCGGCAGTAAACATGTACCGGGATATGTAGATTTATGCGAGAGATATGCAGGTTCTAATGTTCATTTTATAGAATATATTCCACATAGTTTATTGGCTTCTGCATATGCTGCTGCTAGAGTGCATGCTCTGATAAGCTGGTGTGAATCGCCAGGTTTATCAAGTATTGAAGCAGCATTGACAGGGTGCAATATAGTGGTAAGCGACAGAGGGCCGATGTATGAATATTTTGGAGAAGCGGCGTATTATTGTGATCCTGGGGATATAGATTCCATAACAGAAGCATTGGAAAGAGCATGGAATGACAATGACATCTCCAAGAAAGAAGCCTTGAAACGAAGAATAATGGAGAATTACACATGGGATAAAACGGCAGAGAAGACAGTGGAGGCATATGAGAAGATATTAGCTAGAAGCAAAAAAAATGTGGCATCGCACGAAGAATATGTTATTAAAATTGAGGATAAACATGTAAAAGTTGCTGCAGATATGGATGAGATAAAGAGGATAGCGATATTTGGGGCAGCGCTGACTGGTGAAGAATGTTTAAAAGCGGCAATAGAATCGGGGATAGAAGTAGAATTCTTTATAGATAACTCTCCGGCCAGGCAAGGCACCTTGTTTAACGGTCTGCCTGTTTATTCGGTTGAAGAGGCGATGCTTAAAGGGTTATCCGAAAGGATAGATGCTATTATTCTGGCATCCGCAGGTTATCAGAAGCAAATGGAAGAGCAGCTTAGGTCGGTCGGATGGAAAAGCGTTATAGTTCCGGCTAATAAATTCTTGAATTAAAAAGGAGTTAGTATATGCTAAATATTCCAGCAATATCTGCTGTCATACCAGCTTATAATGCTGCAAATTATATTAGAGAAACTATTGAAAGCTTATTGAACCAGACATTGAGGCCTAATGAAATAATCGTTGTAGATGATGCGAGCACAGATGATACTGCATTGATTGTAGAGGAAATGGCAGATAAATATGAATCTATAAAATTTATGCATTTATCGGAAAACGTTGGCGTATCAGCAGCAAGAAATTTGGGCATTGAAGTTTCAAAAGCAGATTTTATAGTGTTAATGGATGCAGATGATGTAGCGTGTTCAAATCTATTAGAAATGGAATATGAGGCTATAGTTCAAAAAGAAATTTTATTTAATGCTCGTTTCGCTCTTTGCCATAGTTCTTATATTTATATAGATGAAACTGGAAGCGTTGTAGGTCCACCTGTAAAATGGAAACAGGTATTGCCGGAAGAAACGTTGGGCTATCAGTTTATAAGGAATAATATAATAACACCTTCTGGTGTTATTATAAAGCGGGATATTCTTATAGAAATGCATGGCTTTAATACAAATCTAAAGCGCTCAGAAGATCATGATTTGTGGCTGAGAATAGCGGCTAAGTATGGGTTTGCATATGTAGATGAACCGCTAGTTAAGGTGCGCAGGCATGCAAACAATGCTTCCAGATCGTTGGATGAGATGCTGAAAAGCGAGCGGCGAATTTTAGAAAGCTACCCACTAGATTATATAGAGAAAGCAATTTATAAGAGGCATTTGCCGTGGTGGGAGAATAAAGCCGATTATGCTGAGCTTTTATATAAACTCGAACATTGGGACGAAGGCTATGTTATAGTTGGCGAAATTCTGTCTAGGAAGCAAGATTATCCTAAAGCGTTTTTTTTGGAAGGCCTTTATTATTTAAAAAAAGGGCATTTTGATGAGGCTTTGACTAGTTTTGAAAAAACCATAAGCTTAAATAAAAATCATGGCGCAGCGCTTAACAATATAGGTGCATTATTTGCTATAAATGGTGATATAGAAAATGCTGTTCTTATATTGCAACGAGCCATTGAACTGTATCCCGATTATTTGGATGCAACACATAATCTAAAAATGATATCTGCAAATAATAAACTTACTATAAGCGATGCGAGGTTTACATGGAGAGAGTTGCGTCCGGTTTTAATACGTTATGTTGAATAGAGGCTTTTTATGATAAAACTATTGTTCACCTCAATAGGCCGCAGGGTTGAATTGTTGCGCTGCTTTGCTGATAATGAGGATATATACCTTATAGGAACAGATGCATCGAACTTAGCTCCTGCGGCTTATATATGCGATGAGTTCTGCAGAGTACCTCCCTTTGGCAGTGCATCTTATATAGATGCTTTGTTCGATATATGTAATAAAAATGAAGTTTCTATGCTGATCCCGCTTCATGAGGGTGAATTTCCCGTGCTTATGCAAAACAGGAAACGCTTCGAAGATATTAACTGCGTTTTATTGTTGTCATCTGATGAAGTAATAAATGTGTGCCAGGATAAATATGATACCTTTCTGTTTTTTGAGAAAAATAGCATCATGACGCCTGATACTTTTTTGCCAGATGAAATCAATTTAAATGACGTCAACTATCCTATGTTTATTAAACCTAGAGACGGAATGGGCAGCCGCTTTGCCTTTAAGGTATCAGATGAACGCGAGATGGAGTTTCTTATTAACTATGTTCCACATCCTATTATACAGAGCTTTATCGAAGGTACCGAATATACGGCTGACGTATTGTGTGACATGTCCGGAAACGTCATATCGGTTGTTCCGAGGCGGCGTATAGAGGTAAAAGATGGCGAGATAAGCAAAGGCTGCACTGTGAGAAATTTTGATATGATAAATGCTGTAGCCGATGTGGCAAAAAAGCTGGGTGGTGTAGGTCCGCTTACAATACAATATATAATAAATGAATGCGGCAATATGCACTTTATAGAAATAAACCCGCGTTTAGGTGGCGGTGTTCCTCTTTCGATAAAAGCTGGCATAGATTATCCTAAGATTCTGATGGATATGGTACAGGGCAAAAACGTAAGTCCCATGTTGGGTGACTTTAAGGATGATTTCTATTTTATGAGATACATCGATTCTATTTATAGAAGCGGCGATGAACTTTTGTGAATATGCTAAACGATATAGAGTGCATAGTATTTGATTTGGATGACACGCTTTATCCGGAAAGGCAATTTGTTCTTAGCGGTTATAGGGCTGTGGCTGAGCATTTGGTTTCATATGGTGTAAATCCCGATGAGGCTTTTAAAAGCATGAAGCAAATACTTATAAGCGAAGGGCGAACCCAGGTGTTCGATAAGTATCTGCAGCGCAAAGGGATGGATACCTCACCTGTTTCTGAGATGCTGGAAGTTTACAGGAATCATAAACCGCATATCGCATTGTATGATGATGCTAAGCGTTTTATAGAGCATATTTATAGTAAATATATGCTCGGCCTCATTACAGATGGATTAGCTATTGTGCAATGGAATAAAATAAAAGCTCTTGACATCAAACGTTATTTTGACATAATAGTAGTAACCGATGAACATGGGAAGGACTGGACGAAGCCTAGCCTTCTGCCTTATATGTATGTCGAAAAAAAGCTGCTGACAGTGCCGCAAAAATGCGTTTACATAGCTGATAATCCCAATAAAGATTTTATAGGGGCAAAGAAGCTTGGCTGGCACACTGTGCGCGTAGATAGGGGCGACGGGGAATACAGCGGTTATTTTCTTGATGAACAACATGAAGCAGAGCTAGTTGTGAGTGATTTAATGCAGTTATACGATTTTCTGATAGAAGAAGGATGAGGTATGATAAGACCAATAAAAATAGGAGACAGGCTTGTAGGGCCTGATCAACCGGCTTTTATAATAGCAGAAGCGGGCAGTAACCACGATAGAGATTTAAATCAGGCTAAAAAGCTTATAGATATAGCGGCAAGAGCAGGGGCGGATGCCGTAAAGTTTCAGACATTTACGGCTGATAAAATAGCCGCGGATACCGAGGACGATGTCGTAAAGCTCGGCGATGAATATCAGGGCGTTCCGACGCTGTATCAGCTTTACAAGGGATTGGAGCTGCCTAGACAGTGGCAGGCAGAGTTGAAGCAATACGCCGATAGCAAGGGCATAATGTTTTTGTCTACTCCGTTTGACTGTGATGCGGTGGATGAATTAGAGGATTTAGGTATGCTTGCTTATAAAGTGGCTTCTTTTGAAATGGTAGACCTGCCATTTCTAAAATATATAGCCAGGAAGGGCAAGCCTATAATATTATCTACGGGTATGGCGGACCTAGGCGAGATTGAAGAGGCCTTAGACGCTATATATAGCCAGGGCAATGATCAGGTAGTGCTTCTGCATTGCGGTATATGCTACCCAATGCCATATGGCGAGGTGAATTTGGCGGCTATGGACACGATGCGCCAAGCCTTTCAGGTGCCGGTTGGTTATTCTGACCATACGCTGGGTATAAGTGTGCCGCTAGCCGCTGTGGCAAGAGGCGCTAATGTTATAGAGAAGCATTTTACGATTAGCAGGCAGCTTACAGGGCCGGACCATCGCTTTGCCATAGAACCAGATGAATTAAATGAAATGGTAACAGGCATAAAACAGGTGGAGGCTGCGATAGGCAGCCCGATAAAGCGCCATACCCCTAGCGAAGAGGTACACTATCGGCGCGGCAGAAGGAGCATATTTGCTAAAGTTGATATACCGGCCGGTACCGTGATAACGGAGGATATGCTGGCTGTATTAAGGCCTGGGATAGGTCTTAAGCCTAAGTATATCGATATAGTGATTGGACGCACAGCAAGGACGAACATAAAGAAAAACGAACCGATTACTTGGGATAAGATATAGGTGACAGGTATGGATAGAAATAAAGCCAGAGTAGTAGGCATAATACAAGCGCGCATGGGTTCTGAACGCTTGCCGGGCAAGGTAATGATGGATATTTGCGGCAAGCCTGTTATAGCGCATGTCATAGAACGTTTGAAGAGATGCACCCGATTGGATCAAATAGTGCTTGCGACTACGCAAAATGAAGAGGACAAAGTGCTTCTGGATTTGGCTAAAAAGCTGGAAGTAGGCGCTTATGCTGGCAGCGAAAGCGATGTGCTGGGCCGCTATATAGAGGCTGCGGAATTATATAATGCCGATATAGCAGTCCGCGTGACGGGGGACTGCCCTTTGATAGATCCTTACATAGTGGATGAGCTTATATATAGTTTCGAGCAAGATACATGCGATTACATGCGCTTAGATGTTCCTGAAACCTATTCCAGAGGCCTGGATGCGGAGATTTTTACAATGGAAGCATTAAAGTTGGCTGATAAGCTAGCGGGCAATGATAGCAAATATAGGGAGCATGTAACATTTATAATATATCAAAAGCCAGATACCTTTTCAATTTGCAAAAAGGAAGCGCCGCCAGAAATTGCAAGGCCGCAGTATAGATTCTGTATAGATACGCCAGAGGATTTTGAATTAGTAAAGCAAGTATTTGAACGTCTTTCTAGTGAATGCGATTTTATAACAGCAGCGGATGTAATAAAGCTTTTGGATAGCGATGAACGATTAGCCAGCATCAATGCGTCGGTTAAACAGCGGATATAAGGAGCATATGATCCATGAATATAGCTATTCGGGCAGATGGCGGGCAAAGCATAGGCATGGGGCATATTATGCGCTGCATAGCGTTAGCGCAGGCTTTGCAGGATAAGGGATGCAATATATACTTTATAGCACAACCTAACGATGCAGTTTTGAATGCTATTGAGACATATCTTAACGATGCACGCTATATAGGGATAGAAAAATATAATGATTTATTCGAAGAATTGGATCAAATAAAGGATGTTGCAAGCAGGTATGGCATTGATGCGTTAGTGGTTGATCACTATAAAGCCGGTCAAAATTATTTAGTGGAGGCTAAAAAAGAGTTCGTAAAGCTCATATCGATAGATGATCTAAACCCATTTGCCTTTCCATCGGATATAGTCATAAATGGTAATATATATGCACCTAAACTGAACTATAGGTCACTTTGTGGCAATACAAAATTTTTATTAGGCCCTAGATATATTCCGATGCGCAAAGAGTTTCAAAATTTACCTAAACGCTATGTAAAAGATAAAGTTGAGCGTATACTGGTAACTATAGGCGGCAGCGATGCCATGGGCCTGACAGATAAAATAGTACATGTGCTTGATTGCTTAGACAAAATTACTATAGATGTCATCATGGGCGCCGCATCGCGAAAAAACCAAACTTTAGAAGCATTAAGCAAAGAATTCTCTAATATACACCTTTATAGTAATGTAAACAATATAGTTGATTTGATGATAAAAGCAGATATAGCTGTATCTGCTGCGGGATCCACATTATATGAGTTAGCTGCTTGCGGTGTGCCAACGATAGCGCTTGTTCAAGCCGATAATCAGGTGCTAAATGCTAATGCGATGGAAGAAGAAGGCTGTGCGATTAATTTAGGTTGGGGCAATAAGATTTCAGATGATCAAATGTTTGCTGCTGTTGCAAAACTGATAAATGACAAATCCAAAAGGCAATGCATGGCAACTAAAGGCCAAATGCTTGTAGATGGTTTTGGCGCTGTTCGATGTGCGGAAGCGATTATGAAATAATAAAATTTGTTACTATCTTTTATTGTTTTTGTGGTATAATAAATTAAGAAAATGATTGCTACGATATGCAGCGAAAGGAATTTGTTCTTGAAAACGAGGGAAGAAGTAGAGCGAATATTAGATATTTTAGCCGAGCTTTATCCTGAAGCCAAAACGGCGCTGGTATATTCTAATGCTTTTGAGCTTCTTATCGCGACTATGCTATCGGCGCAAACCACTGATAGGCAGGTTAATGCGATAACAAAGGAATTGTTTAAAAGATATAGAACGCCTGAAGACTTTGCCAATGCAGATCCTATGGAATTAGAGAATTATATAAAAAGTTGCGGTTTATATAGGACTAAAGCCCTAAATATAATAAACACATGTAAGATTTTAGTAGAGAAATATAATTCACGAGTGCCGGATGATATTGACGAATTGCAAAAGTTACCAGGTGTTGGACGTAAAACAGCAAATGTCGTAGTCAGCAATGCTTTTGGAAAACCAGCTATAGCAGTAGATACGCATGTATTTCGCGTTACTCATCGCTTGGGATTAGCGGAAAGTACGACGGTGTTGGGAACGGAAAAAGAGCTAACGGCATGTATACCTGAGAAATTATGGTCACAAGCACATCATTGGTTTATACACCATGGCAGAAATGTATGTAAGGCTAAAAAACCAGAATGTGAAAAATGCAAATTGAATCTATATTGTGATTATTATAAAGAAAAAGCTGGGTTGTAAATGGATGAGATTAGAAAATTAGAGCGAAGCATTATAGTGATAGAAACGCACTTAGCTGTGATTGCTTTAATCTATGCTTTTGCGGTTTTGCGAGACAAGGTAAAGTTTAAATACTATATATTGACATTGCTTTTTATTTTACTTTCTATATTGGTTAAGAGCTATACGAGCAAATATATCACTAAGGATAAAGTAGGATTATTTTTATTAATGCGTATGCTCGATATAGCGGCTGTGGCAGCTTTTATGCTTATTGAGGGATATCAGGCACCAATTATATTCTTTTATACACTTATAATTATAAGCAGCGCGTATGCGATGGGCAGTAAGGTAGGTTATGATGTTTTAAACATATCTTCGATTTCTTATATAGCTGTATTTTTAGCATTGCATGTCAGCAAGCCCAATACGTTAGCTCAACTAATAATGGCTATTTTTTATATAATGATGACTGCTTTTATAGCAATATTCAGTTTAAAAATATTAGAAAAATATGAGGTTAAACAATATGAATTAGAAGTTGCGAATGAGCGGTTGAGAAAGACGGTGGCAGAATTTTACATGCTTCAGCAGGTTGATGCTGCGATAAATTCTATAATGGACATGGATAAGCTGCTGAATACTATAAATGATGTTATTTTAGGCGTGATAGGGCCAACTTATTCGTCAATATTATTATGGGATGATGACAAAAACGCTCTTGTGGTAAAAGCTAGCAATATGAATGCGGACAAAATAAATAATTTCCTTATTTACGATAGTTACGTATTATGGCTATATCTGGAAAATCAAGAATCTATAATTAAGAATCAAAGTACAAATCCTAACCTTACTCTAAGCGACCCTTCTATTAATTCGTTTATATGTGTTTCATTGAATATAAGAGGCAAACGCTCAGGCATGATACTGGTTGAACATGAGCGGTTTGATGCTCTAACAGAGGATCAGATGAGATTGCTTAAAATAATCGCTGATAATGTAGGTGTTTCTTTAGAAAACTCAAAATTATATGAAAAAATGCATAATATGGCTATATTGGATGGCTTAACGAAAGTCCATAATAGGATGTATTTTCAAGAGGCTTTTGAGGCTGAGCTGGCGAAAGCCAGGGGCAAATATCCTTTATCCATAGCTATCGGAGATGTGGATGATTTTAAAAAAATAAATGATGCATATGGACATATAGCAGGTGATAAGGTGTTAAAATCCATAACTGCGGTATTGAAAAGCCATCTTCGTGCTGGAGATATAATAGCGCGGTATGGTGGAGAAGAATTCGTTATTTTAATGCCACATGTAAATATGGAGCAAGCGTTTAATATAGTAGATAGATTGCGCCAGCTTGTGGAAAGGCTCGTAATTGATGAAGAAGGGCATAAAATATCCACTACAATTAGCTTTGGTATAGCGTCTTATCCAGAATGTGGCTGGACTACACGTGAGTTATTGAGGCAAGCAGATAGAGCATTGTATAAAGCTAAACAGCTTGGCAAAAATATTGTATGTTTGGCCATTGATGATATTCAGGAAGACAAGAAAATTGATGGGAAAGATATGAGTTTATAGGGTATTGGATTACATAAAATTTAATATTGTTTTTATGCATATATATCAAAAAAGCACCGAAAAGGTGCTTTTTTGATATATATGCATAAAAAGATGTTGTTAACTCACCATTTCTATTTGTTTCTCGACAAAGTATAATAAATATATAATAAATAGGAGGAGGCATTGATATGCATTCTAAAGCAAATTCATTGCGGCGCCAATGCAGGCAAAAACGAGCTGACAAAGGCGATTGCTTGCTTGGAATGTCTATATCAGTTACAGACCACGCCATAGATAGGTACATAGAACGCATAAAGCCTGTGAGCCGGCAGGTCGCTATAAATAATATAACCGAGGATATAAGCCATAGCAGGTTGATTGCTTTGACGCAATTTGGCGATCGTGAAATAAGGGAATATAAGGGTATATTATATGTGTGTGAAACGGATGATAACGTGTTGAGCGTTATAACGGTACTGCTGAGTAGCGTGGATATACGTTTTGCTTATTGCATTTAAATAGGTAATAAAAATTACGGTTGCAAATAGTTGTTGTTATGTGATATACTACTACTCGTGAAATACGCACATTCGTGATCCGCCGATAAGTGCTTGAAAAAGTTGTCGCTGGATATGACCGAATGGAGGCATAACTAAATTTAGGAGGTATATGATGTCAGTAGTATCAATGAAACAACTTCTGGAAGCAGGGGTACATTTTGGCCATCAGACGCGCCGCTGGAATCCAAAAATGGCGCCGTACATTTTTACCGAGAGGAATGGCATATATATTATCGACCTTCAAAAAACGGTAAAATGTTTAGATGCGGCTTATAAGTTTGTTAAAGAAACCGCAGAAAATGGACAAAATATATTGTTCGTGGGAACAAAGAAACAAGCGCAAGAGGCGATAGAAGAAGAGGCAAAGCGCTGTGGTATGCCATATGTTAACCAACGTTGGTTAGGTGGCATGCTTACGAATTTTAAAACCATACGTCAGAGAGTGCAAAGGCTTGTGGAATTGGAAAATATGGAAGAAGACGGCACGTTCAACATGTTACCCAAGAAAGAGGTTATTAAACTACGATTAGAGAAAGAAAAACTAGAGAAAAATTTGGGCGGCATCAAAAACATGAAATCGCTGCCGGGTGCTATTTACGTAGTAGATCCCAAAAAAGAACATATAGCAATAAGCGAAGCGCGGGTACTTGGTATACCCATAGTGGCTATAGTGGATACGAATTGCGATCCTGACGAGGTGGACTATGTAATACCCGGTAATGATGATGCGATACGCGCTATAAAGCTTATAACCCAGCTTATGGCAGATGCGGTAATAGAGGGCAGACAAGGTGAACAGATGGAGGCCGAGGAAGCCGTAAAGGCTGAGGAGACAGCTATTGAAGATAGTGAAAATAATGCAGAAGTAGATGACGCTGCAGTAGAAGATAGCGAGGGCATATCTGATGAAGATGAAAGTATAATGGCTCTCGTTGATCTACCAGAAGACATATAGGCATATGAGGAGGATGTAAATTGGCTAATATAACAGCTACACAAGTAAAAGAATTACGAGAATTAACAGGCGCCGGCATGATGGATTGTAAAAATGCATTGCTTGAAGCTGACGGCAATATGGAGCGCGCCATTGAAATATTAAGAGAAAAGGGGCTAGCTGCTGCAGCAAAAAAAGCAGGACGCATAGCTTCACAAGGTATAGTAGACGCTTATATACATGGCGGCGGGAGAATAGGCGTTTTGGTTGAAGTAAATTGCGAAACTGATTTCGTAGCTAATACACCAGAGTTTCGTTCTTTCGTTCATGATATAGCCATGCAAGTAGCAGCTGCTAATCCCTTATATGTATCTAAACAAGATGTTCCAGAGGAAGTTATAAAAAAAGAAAGGGAAATAGCTAGGCAACAGGCTATAAATGAAGGCAAGCCGGAAAAGATATTAGATAAGATTGTTGATGGTCGCGTAGAAAAATTTTATGAAGAAGTATGCTTGCTTGAGCAGCCGTTTATACGCGATACTGATCGCACTGTAAATGATATTGTTTTAGAGCAAATAAATAAGTTTGGCGAGAATATAAGCGTGCGCCGCTTTACACGTTATGAAGTTGGCGAAGGTTTGGATAAAGTGGAGTGCAGTTGTTGATTATTTATTATAATGAATAAAAAGGAACACAAGACCTGTGTTCCTTTTTTTAAAAATATGAGACACCTTAATAAAATTTTGAGGAGGAAATCGAATTTGGCATCTCCAAAATATAGGCGTATCATGTTGAAGTTGAGCGGTGAAGCGCTATCAGGGGAAAAAGGGTATGGTATAGATGAAGCTATGCTCGATAATGTGGCGGATCAAATAATAGAAGTAAAAAACATGGGCGTAGAGATAGCAATAGTAGTGGGGGGAGGTAATATATGGCGTGGTAGAAATGGCGATGGTATGGACAGGACTACGGCGGACTATATGGGTATGCTCGCTACGGTTATAAATGCCTTAGCTTTGCAAGACATCTTAGAACGCAAAGGTCAGCAAACCAGGGTACAAACTGCTATAGAAATGCGCCAGATAGCTGAGCCGTATATAAGACGCCGAGCTGTAAGGCACCTTGAAAAGGGAAGAATCGTTATATTTGCTTGCGGCACAGGAAATCCATACTTTTCAACAGATACTACGGCGGCTCTTCGTGCAGCCGAGATTAATGCGGAAGTTATACTGCTGGCGAAAAATGTTGATGGTGTATATAGTGCCGATCCTAAAAAATATAAAAGCGCATATAAATATGATAAGCTAGATTATATTGAAGTGCTGGATAAAGGCCTAGGAGTAATGGATACCACCGCTATATCGTTATGTATGGATAATAAAATTCCTATAGTGGTTTTTGGATTGGATAAATCGCATAATATAAAACGTGTAGTCGAGGGTGAACACATAGGTACTATTATAGGATAAGGAGGTTCTAAAAATGGCTGTAAGTGAGCTACATAGGGCAGCGGAACAAAAAATGAACAAAATAATAGAAGCTTTAAAAAAGGAGCTTACGACACTGCGTACAGGTAGGGCTAATCCTCAGATTCTCGAAAATATAATGGTAGATTATTACGGCGCGCCTACCCCAATAACTCAATTGGGGAATATAACATCTCCAGAACCTAGGCTCCTGGTAATATCGCCATGGGATCCAAAAATAATAAAAGATATTGAAAAAGCTATACAAAAATCGGATTTGGGAATCAATCCATCGAATGATGGTAAGGTCATAAGACTGGTAATACCAGAGCTGACCGAAGAGAGGCGTAAAGAGCTTGTGAAAATGGCTAAGAAAATGGGAGAAGAGGCCAAAATTGCAGTGCGCAATGTCCGCCGCGATGCTTTAGAAAGCCTGAAAAAGCAAAAGAAAAACGGTGAGATAAGCGAGGATGATGAAAAACGCCAGCAAGAAGACATACAAAAGCTTACGGATAAAAAAATTGAAGAAATAGATAATATCATAGAGCAAAAAGAGAAGGATATAATGGTCATATGAGCTCTAGCGCTCTGTTAGAAGAATTGGATTTGTCAAAACTGCCTGATCACGTTGCTATCATAATGGATGGGAACGGTCGATGGGCAAAAAAGCGTGGTTTGCCAAGAATAATGGGGCACAAGGCCGGGGTCGAAACCATAAAGAGGATAGTAAGGCTCAGCTCTGATTTAGGCATAAAATACTTGACGCTTTATGCATTTTCCACCGAGAATTGGAAGCGCCCTAAAGATGAAGTAAGCTTTTTGATGCGGTTGCTTATAGAGTACCTGAATAAGGAATTGAAAGAGCTGCATGACGAGAATGTAAAGGTCAACGCTATTGGCCGTATAAGTGAGCTGCCGCAAGCTGCATATGAGTGTTTGCTCAACGCTATGGCTTATACATCGGGAAACACCGGCTTAGTATTGAATCTTGCTTTAAATTATGGGGGGCGTATGGAGATAGTCGATGCTGTAAACAATATCATAAAAGATATAAACGATGGCAAGCTCCAAAGAAATTCATCAATAGATCAAAATATTTTTATTAGCTACCTCTATACCGCTTCTATGCCAGATCCAGACCTTCTTATAAGGACAAGCGGAGAAATGCGTATAAGCAATTTTTTGCTTTATCAGATAGCTTATACTGAGATGTATTTTACTGATGTGTATTGGCCAGATTTCAGTGATGAGGAATATTTAAAAGCGCTAATTGATTACCAGAAGCGCCAGAGAAGATATGGTGCAATATAACGTTGGAGGTAATAAGGTGAAACAAAGGCTTATTAGTGCCGCTATAGGGATAGCGGCACTTATAGTTATACTTTATTTCCGAGGATGGGTTTTGGATATAGCTGCTGTGTTATTAGCAGCGGGTGCAATAAATGAGCTGCGTAAGACGTTATTGCAAAGGCGTATACATATTATTGCTATATTGAATTTTTTAGTGATTGCCATATTTTTAATAGCTATTGAACACAATAGCCCTGAATGCTTGCTTATTACAATCGTTTTTGCTTCTATGGCTGCAATGATAATACCTATATTTGTCGAGCAGCGCACTATATTAGACGCACAGGCTACCATATTCGCGATGATATATCCAACATTAGGATTTATGTCTATTATCGCATTAAATCGCATGGAATCAGATGTTGCCTTTATAATGCTTATAGCGGGGTTGCTCTTTACATGGGGATGCGATAGTGGTGCTTACTTTATGGGATATTTGTTTGGTCATCGTCTGCTATGCCCGCGCATAAGCCCTAAAAAAACAATTGGTGGTGCCCTGGGGGGTGTATTGATTACTGCACTTCTTGGGTTAGCATATGGATTAATTGTTCAAAATCTTATCTATGATGGCGTTTTATGGTATAATTATTTGATAATAGCGTTGTTAATATCAGTAATATCTCAGCTTGGAGATCTGGCTGCATCAGCTATAAAGCGTTATTGCGGCGTTAAAGACTTCGGTAATTTTATGCCAGGCCACGGGGGCATACTTGATCGGTTTGACAGTGTAGTATTTGCGATGCCAGTTGTATGCACTTATGCTTTACTTTTAATTGGGAGGTAGGAAGTGGATAAAGAGACTAAGGCTTATGCCATAAGAGTCGGCCTTTTCGTAGCGGCCTTAGTTGCAGGCTATTTTATAATAGTGCTTGCATTTAAATATGCTGCTCCTTTTGTTCTGGCATTTATCGTGGCATTGCTTATAGATCCAATGGTCAATTTTATAAATAAAAAGTTAAGAATTTCTCGCTCAATATCATCGCTTATAGCGCTCGCAGTAGTATTAGCCATTGTAGTGGTTATACTTGTAGCTGGTATTTCAGCTATGATATCGGAAATAAACAGCTTGATAGGCGCGCTTCCTTCATATTATGCTCATATACAGAGTTGGCTAACTAATATTATGGATATTGTTCGCAAGTGGTATAGTGAATTGACGCCGCAGACCATGAACATCATGAACGAAGCGCTGAGCCAAATTTATACATGGCTAGAGCAGCTATTGCACGTTATCATGAATTGGATTTTAAATTTGTTCAATGCGATTCCAAATATGTCATTATTTGTCGTTTTCGCTGTTTTAGCCACCTATATTATAAGCAAGGACAAGCATCTTATAGGCCAAACGATGCTGAAGGCCATACCTACTAAATGGAGTAAGCAGCTTTACAGGCTGCAGTCGGATGTACTAAGCTCTGCTTGGAAGCTTTTATGGACTCAGGCCTTGCTTATATGCATAAGTACAGGCATTACCATAGCGGGCTTTTTTATTCTTAAGATTAAATATGCTGTTATTTTAGGGATAATAAGCGGCTTGCTTGATTTACTGCCCATAGTTGGCCCTGCATTGCTCTTTATACCATGGAGCCTATATTGTCTATTTACAGGCAATATAGGCTTGGGAATTGGGCTTGCCGTTTTATACGCTTTTATGAGCGTATCAAGACAGATACTTCAGGCAAAGTTGGTTAGCGGCAATGTTGGCCTTCATCCATTGGTTTCGCTGATATCGCTTTATGTAGGGATGAAAGTTTTTGGCATAATAGGTGTTATAATAGGGCCTCTTGTTGCCCTTATAATAGTACAAGCTATAAAGAATGATCTATTTTCATTTGGAGAAGCAATAGATGATGAATAAAAAGCGCATAGTCATACTCGGCTCTACAGGCTCCATAGGCCAGCAAGCGCTGGATGTCATAAAGTTACACAGCGGTTTATATGAAGTCATAGGATTATCTGCTAATAACAATATAGATTTGCTGGAGCAGCAAATCAAAGAGTTTGAATCGCCGTACATTGCTGTGAGAGATGTTAATAAAGGCGGAATATTAAAAGAACGTATGCCGGATAAAAACATATTGATAGGTCCAGATGGCGTGAATGAATTAGCATCTTTGCCTGAAGCTGATATTGTGCTTATAGCAGTAGTTGGAATAGCGGGATTGAAACCAACTTTAATAGCTTTGGAAAATGATAAAACTGTAGCGCTTGCGACAAAAGAAGCTATGGTAACTGGTGGCCATCTTATAGAAGCTGTCTTAAGGCAGGGCCATGGGAGCATAATACCTGTGGATAGCGAACATTCGGCCATATATCAATGTTTACACGCGTCGTCACATCCAGGCCAGGAAATAAAAAGGATATTGTTGACCGCGTCAGGTGGGCCATTTAGAGGCTGGACCATAAATGAGCTTAAAAAAGTTACGCGACAACAGGCCCTCAACCATCCAAACTGGCGTATGGGTAAAAGGATAACTGTCGATTCAGCTACTATGATGAATAAAGGCTTTGAGATAATAGAAGCGCATTGGCTTTTTAATGTGACACTAGAACAAATAGAGGTTATAGTTCATCCTCAAAGCATTATACATTCAATGGTAGAATTTGTGGATCATAGTATAATAGCCCAAATGGGCATGCCGGATATGCGTGTGGCCATAAGTTATGCCCTTTCTTATCCAATGCGCGTATCATCTGGAGCAAAGGAGCTTGACTTAACATCTGTGAGCAGCCTTACATTTGAGCAGCCAGATGAGGCTACTTTTAAATGTTTAAGACTGGCTAAAGAAGCATTGCGCATTGGCGGGACGATGCCTGTTGTGCTGAATGCTGCTGACGAAGTAGCTGTAGAAATGTTCTTGCAAGGGCGTATAGGCTTTACGGATATAGCTGACGTCATAGAAAAAGCAATGGATGCACATGCGCCGCTGTCAAATCCATCGTTAGAGGAAATATACGCAGCAGATGCAGCAACGAGGCGTTTTGTAAATAATAAACTAGAAGGATGAGGGTACGTTGACACCTATAACTATAATCATAGCTATAATAGCATTTGGTGTGCTTATTATATTTCATGAATTTGGCCATTTTATAGTAGCTAAAAGCGTTGGAATAAAAGTTGAAGAATTCGCCATTGGCATGGGACCAGCTATATGTAAGTTTCACAGAGGTGAGACCGATTATGCGATACGTGTGCTGCCAATAGGTGGCTTCGTAAGGATGCTTGGCGAAGAAGAGGATTCTGATGACCCGCGTGCTTTTAATAAGCAGTCCGTTTTAAAACGGATAGCGGTAATAGCAGCTGGTCCATTGATGAATTTTGTGCTGGCTCTTATTCTTATAATAATCATAACGGCTACTGTGGGTATAGCAGTAACATTGCCAATTGTAGATTCAGTAGCACCAAATACTCCCGCTCAAAAAGCAGGCCTTATGCCGGGAGATAAATTTATATCCATAAATGGACAAGAAATAGATGACATTGAAGAGATAAGGTCCATAATCTCAGCTAATCCTGATAAACCTATTCCAGTTGTTATAGAGCGCAATGGCGAGCAGATTGAGCTTAAAGTAACGCCGGAATATAATGCTGAATCACAAGCTGTACAAATAGGTGTGATATTTAAAGGGCAAATGCAAAAGGTGCCGTTTTATAAAGCGATAGGTTATGGATGCGTGCAGATCTATGAGATGACAAAGCTTATGATAGTTGGAATAGGCCAGCTCATAGTGGGGAATGGGTTAGATCAGGTAATGGGACCATACGGCATAGTGAAGATAGTAGGGCAAGCTGCTAGCCAAGGTGTTATAGATTTGTTGTGGCTTATAGCCATAATAAGCTTAAATGTTGGCTTGATAAACCTTGTGCCATTTCCGGCGCTAGATGGAAGCCATATACTGTTTTTGGCCATAGAAGGCATACGAGGCAAACCTATAGACCGAGAGAAAGAAGCCATGGTGCACTTTATTGGCCTTGTAATACTTATGCTGTTTATGATAGTAGTAACCTTTCATGATATTATGAGGTAGATATTATGGCTCTAAAACGGAGAAAAACCAAATCGATTAGGATAGGGGATGCTTATATAGGCGCTGATTGCCCAATAGCTGTTCAGTCAATGACCAATACACCAACGTCTGATGTGGACGCAACAGTAGGACAAATACTTGCGCTGGAGCAGGCCGGGTGCGATATTGTACGGGTATCGGTACCGGATGCTGAATCGGCTTTGGCTATAAAATCTATTAAGCAGCGCATACACATACCGCTTGTAGCCGATGTGCATTTTGATTATCGCCTTGCTATAGCAGCTATAAATAATGGCGCTGACAAGCTTAGAATAAATCCTGGTAATATCGGGGGAGCTGATAAGGTGAGAGCTGTAGTAAACGCTGCTAAGGAGCGTAGTGTGCCTATACGAATAGGTGTGAATTCTGGCTCTTTAAGCAAGGATATATTAGCAAAATATGATGGCCGTACACCGGAAGCATTAGTGGAAAGCGCTATGGAGAATGTACGTCTTTTAGAGGATATGGGCTTTTATGACATAGTAATATCGATAAAATCATCTAATGTGGTGGATACTATAGAAGCTTATCGACTCATGAGCCAGCATGTTGATTATCCACTACACGTTGGTGTTACCGAAGCCGGTACTGTATGGTCAGGTACAATAAAGTCATGTATTGGCATAGGTGCGCTTCTGGCGGAGGGTATAGGCGATACCATTCGCGTGTCATTGACCGGCGATCCGGTGGAAGAGGTGCATGTGGGTATAGCTATATTAAAAGCACTAGGGCTTCGCAAAGAGGGAGTAGAGTTAATATCGTGCCCTACATGTGCTAGATGCAATATTGACCTTATAAGCATAGCTAATGAAGTAGAGAAGCGCACACAGCATATAAAGAAACCTATTAAAGTGGCTGTGATGGGTTGCGCCGTAAACGGTCCAGGTGAGGCTTCCGAAGCCGATGTAGGCATAGCTGGAGGCCGCGGCGAAGGCTTATTATTTAAAAACGGTAAAATCATAAAGAAAGTGCCTCAAGACAAATTAGTGGATGAACTGATGACGGCTATTGAAGAGCTACTTTAAGAGAGGACGGATTTTATGATACAGTCTTTATCATCAGATCGATTTCCAGATAAGGGTGTCTCTGAAATAGATAAGTTTTTTTCTAACGTTACTTTAAGCAAAATATTAGTTAGTAAAAAGAAAGCTCAGTGGACGATAGAAGTTTTTGCAAAAGAAGAGATAAACAGAGGTTATATAGAAAGCATAGAGAAGGCCATATTAGAAGCTGTGCCATCTTTGTCGGCGGTTAACATAAAAGTGTTAAGACAAGACATTGCGTTATCCTTGTCCGTAGATGAGCTTTGGGAGAAAATGCAGGAGCGTATGATAGATATAGAGCCTCTTTGTAAGGGATGGCTCGTTACCGCTTCTTATAATTGGGATGAAAATGGTTCAAGGTTCATAATCAATATAGGTGATGAACACATAGTATCGTTATTGTATAAGCGTGGCGTGGACAGGGCCCTGGAGGATTTGTTTGAGCAAATTATGGGCAAGCACGTTCACATTGAAATAAATGATAATGCTTTAGAAGCTGCAGCGTGGCGCTCACAAATAGAGCAAGAAAGAGATGCGCAAGAAGAATTGCTCCTTGAAATGGTGAAAGTGTCTGAACCAACACCTGGTGCTGAAATAGGGCTTCCGAAAGTCCTTTATGGCGCTAATATCTCTAGAGAGGCTCAGGCGATAAGCACGATAGGGGAAGATTCTGGCCGCGTTACTATAGAAGGCGAACTTATAGATCTTGAACTTAAAGATACAAAAAACGGTAAAAAAATAATAGTATTCGATATTACTGATTACAATAGTTCTATTACAGTTAAATTGTTTGCTGATGCTCAAAAAGCAGTGACTTTGATCGATTCTTTAAAAAAAGGTATATACTTGAAAGTGCATGGCGATTGTCAATATGATAAATATTTGCGAGATATGGTAGTTATGGCCATAGACATTATACAATTGCCTAAGCCTGTTCGAATGGACATGAGCGCGGAGAAAAGGGTGGAATTGCATTTACATACGCAGATGAGCGCTATGGATGCCGTGAGTAAAGCTGAAGAGTTGGTTAAAAGAGCAGCGTTTTGGCAGCATAAAGCTATAGCTATAACTGATCATGGTGTTGTACAAGCCTTTCCTGAAGCTTATGAAGCCGGCCGGAAATATGGCGTAGATATAATCTATGGTGTAGAAGCGTATCTTGTAGATGATTGCATAGCAATTGTAACCGATGCCGATTCGAGACCAATTAACAGCGATATGGTAGTACTGGATATAGAAACAACCGGACTAAACGCAAGTACGGATAAAATAATAGAAATCGGAGCTGTTAGAATAAAAGATGGTGTGTATTGCGATGAGTTTAGCAGTTTCATAAACCCTCATATGCCTATACCAGCTAGTATAGTAAAGTTAACTGGGATAAGCGATGACATGGTAGAAAATGCGCCTGATGAAATCGATGTGTTAAAACAGTTTAAGTCATTTGCTGGAGGTGCGGTATTAGTTGCCCACAACGCACAGTTTGACCTGGGCTTTATACGCCAGCATGCTCAAAAATATGATATAAAATTTGATAATCCGGTTATAGATACATTGGCATTATCCAGGCAGCTTTTTAAAGGCTTAAAGCATTATAAATTGGATACATTAGCGCATCATCTTAATATAAATATGGATAATCATCATCGCGCTGTAGACGATGCGCATACTGCGGCTGAAATAATGCTTAAATGCCTTGATAGGTTAGTTGACATGGGCTGTCATACTTTAAATGAAGTGAATACAATATTTGGTAATGATTTGCCTAATAATGCCGAGTTGCATCATGCTGTGGTTTTGGTTAAAAATCAGGCTGGCTTAAAGGATTTGTATAAGCTTATATCGATTTCGCATATCGACTATTTTCATAGAAAACCGCGCATGCCAAAGAGCGTATTGGCTCAATATCGCTCTAACCTTATTGTAGGTTCTGGTTGTGATGCCGGCGAGCTTTATCAGGCTATAGTGCGCTCAGCACCGGATTCTGTTATAAATGATATTGTATCTTTTTATGATTATTTAGAGATACAGCCGCTGGGCAACGCCGAGCATTTGATAAAAGAAGGCAAGGTGGCAGATCGGAATCAGCTTATGGATATAAACCGGCGCATATATGAACTTGGTAAAGCATTTGGCAAGCCGGTTGTTGCAACGGGAGATGTGCATTTTCTGGAGCCACACGATGAATATTTCAGGCGCATCCTCATGCATGGTCAAGGATACTCAGATGCAGACCAACAGGCCCCATTATATTTTAAGACAACTGATGAGATGTTAGAGGAATTCTCTTACCTTGGTGAAGATGCTAGCCGCGAGGTCGTAATAATAAATCCCGCTGCAATAGCTTCTATGGTTGAATTTGTAAAGCCTATACCTGATGAATTCTACCCCCCGCATATAGATAGAGCGGAGGAAGAGATACGCGATATGGCAACAAATAATGCGTTAGCTTTATACGGCAATCCTCTGCCCCCTATAGTGCAGCAGCGATTGGATAAAGAGCTAAACGCTATAATAACACATGGTTTTTCGGTGCTTTACCTTATAGCCCAGAAATTGGTTAAAAAATCGCTCGATGATGGTTATCTTGTAGGATCAAGGGGTTCTGTCGGTTCATCTTTAGTAGCTACTATGTGCGGCATAACCGAGGTAAATCCTTTGTCGCCGCACTATGTATGTCCGAACTGCCATTACAGTGATTTTGACATAGATACAGGAAAATACGGTTGTGGGGCTGACCTTCCGGATAAGGACTGCCCCGTATGCGGTAAGCCGTTGAAGAAGGACGGATATGATATACCATTTGAGGTTTTCTTAGGCTTTAATGGTGATAAGGTGCCGGATATAGACCTCAATTTTTCGGGTGAATATCAACCGCGGGCTCACAAATATACGGAAGAACTTTTTGGCGAAGGGCATGTATTTAGAGCGGGTACCATAGGCACAATTGCTGAAAAGACTGCTTATGGCTTTGTTAAGAATTATCTTGAAGAGAAGGGCATAGTGGCACATAACGCTGAAATAAACAGACTGGTAAAAAATTGTACTGGTATAAAGCGAACTACCGGCCAACATCCGGGCGGTGTTATGGTTGTGCCAAAGGATAAGGATATATTGGATTTCACGCCAATACAATATCCGGCCGATGAGAAAAATTCGGGCGTTATAACAACGCATTTCGATTATCATTCTATAAGCAGCCGGTTGGTCAAACTAGACATATTGGGTCATGATGACCCGACTGTTATACGCATGCTCGAGGATATGACCGGCGTTAATGCGAAAAGTATTCCTATTGGCGAAAAAAAAGTTATGAAGATATTTTCTTCTACCGAGCCGCTTGGTGTTTCTCCAGAGCAAATAGAAAGCGAAATAGGGACTATCGGCATACCGGAATTCGGTACAAGATTTGTGCGTCAGATGCTGGTGGATACGCGGCCTACTACATTTGCCGAATTAGTGAGAATAAGCGGCCTTTCACATGGCACCGATGTGTGGCTCAATAATGCGCAGGACCTTATAAGAAACGGTATTGCCAAATTGTCTGACGTTATAGCGGCTCGCGATGATATAATGCTTTCGCTTATACGCATGGGGGTAGAGCCAGTAAAGGCCTTTAAGATTATGGAGAGCGTGCGCAAAGGCAAAGGCCTGAAGCCTGAGGATGAACAGCTTATGCGCGATGCCAATGTGCCTGAATGGTTTATAGATTCATGCAAGAAGATAAAGTATATGTTTCCGAAGGCCCATGCTGTTGCCTATGTTATAATGGCATTCCGGATTTCGTACTTTAAAGTATATTATCCCGAAGCTTTTTATGCGGTTTATTTCACTGTCAGGGCCGATGAATTCGACGCGGACATAATATCTAAAGGAGCTTCTGCTGTTCAGATAGCTATAAGCGATATAGAGCGCAAAGGGAATAATGCGACAGCTAAAGAAAAGAATCTATTGACTATTTTGGAGGTTGCGCGCGAAATGTATGCGAGAGGCATAAAAATGCTGCCTGTAAATATAAATGACTCTCAAGCCGATAAATTCATAATTACTAATAATGGCATATTGCCGCCGTTTACGGCACTTCAGGGAATAGGTCTTAGTGCTGCTAAAAATATCGTTAGCGCCAGAAAAGATGCTCCGTTTACATCCATACAAGATTTAAAAGAAAGAGGGAAGGCAAGCCGCACTGTCATAGATATAATGCGCAATCACGGCTGCCTTAAAGGATTACCCGAAACAGCTCAATTGTCGTTATTTTGATGCTGCTTAATAAATGCTTTAGCATGGTCTATGGTGATGGCCAAGCTCTCATGGGCGGGGCCACCATAGGCCTTTCTGTTTTGTACGCATGCTTTTAAGTCTATAGCCTGCTTTATATCTTCATCAAATAAATCTGAAAAGCTTTTGTACTCTTCTAATGATAGGCCGGATAAATCCTTATTGTTATCTAAGCAATATACGACCAATTTGCCTATGACCTCATGTGCTTCGCGAAATGGCATACCTTTTTTTACAAGATAATCGGCGGCGTCGGTTGCATTAGTGAAACCGCCTTGGGCGGCTTTCAGCATAATATCTTCTTTGAAATTAGTGCTGTCTAACATAGCGGTGAATATCGGTATTGAATCCGATAGCGTGTCTATTGCATCGAATGCAGCTTCTTTATCCTCTTGCATATCCTTATTGTAAGCCAATGGAAGGCCTTTCATAACGGTGAGCAGCGCCATGAGGTCGCCGTATAGCCGGCCGGTTTTGCCGCGTATCAGTTCGGCTACATCAGGATTCTTCTTTTGAGGCATTATGCTGCTGCCGGTACTGAAAGCGTCGTCCATTTCGGCGAAGTTAAATTCGGCTGATGACCACAATACCAGCTCTTCGCAAAAACGGCTCAGATGCATGCCTATTATAGCAGCGCAGGCGCAAAACTCTATCACAAAATCCCTGTCTGATACTGCGTCCATGCTATTTTCAGCTATAGCAGAAAAACCCAATTGTTCAGCTACAAACTGCCTGTCTATGGGATAGGTGCTGGTAGCTAGTGCGCCAGCACCGAGCGGCATGATATCGGTCCTTTTATAACAATCTTCCAAGCGCTCGCAATCCCGTTTGAGCATCTGAAAATACGCCATTAGGTGATGGCCCAGGGTAACGGGTTGTGCCCTTTGAAGATGTGTATAACCCGGCATTATCGTGTCTATATATCTTTCGGCCTTTTCGATCAAGACCTGCATGAGTGCTATGAGGCTATCCTGTATGAGGCTTATAGCGTCCTTCATGTACATACGCATATCAAGTGCTACCTGGTCATTGCGGCTGCGCGCTGTATGCAGGCGCTTGCCAGCCTCGCCTATGCGTTGCGTTAGTTGCTGCTCGATGAACGTATGTATATCCTCCACATCATCCGGTATGTTGAGAACTCCGCTTTCTATATCACTTAATATGGATTTTAAACCGGCTACTATGGTTTGACCATCTTTATCGCTTATTATGCCACATTTAGCGAGCATGGCAGCATGTGCTATGCTGCCTATTATATCGTGTTTATAAAGGCGCCTGTCGAAGGCTATGGACGAGTTGAAACGCTCCATAGCCTCATTTGCCTGTTTAGTGAATCTGCCGCCCCATAGTTTCATTTGCTCTTATTCCCCTCTAGCATTAGCGCTCTGACTTTAAGCGGCAAGCCAAATAGATTTATAAAGCCTTCGGCATCTTTCTGATTATACACGTCTTCTTCGCCAAAAGTGGCAAGGTTGACGTCGTATAATGAATAATCTGATTTTACTCCTGCGGGCATGCAATTGCCCTTATAGAGTTTAACGCGCACAGTTCCTGTTACAGTCTGCTGCGTGCTGTCTACAAAAGCTGATAAAGCTTCGCGAAGGGGTGTGTACCATAGACCGTCATATACCAGCTCTGCGAATTTTTCGGCTACATGTTCCTTGAAATGAGCCGTTTGACGATCTAAAGTTAGAGATTCCAATTCTTTATGGGCCATATATAGTATTGTGCCGCCCGGGGTTTCATATATACCGCGCGATTTCATACCTACCAATCGGTTTTCCACCATATCGGCTATGCCTATGCCATTCTTTGCGCCTATATTGTTTAGTTTTTCTACAAGCTCAACCGGCCCATAGCTTTGTCCATCTATGGTCTTTGGTATGCCTTGCTCAAAACCTATCTCTACATAGGTGGGTGTATCCGGAGCCTTGTGAGGAGGGGTAACTATCATATAGACATCATCCTTAGGTTCGTTCCACGGGTCTTCCAGATCTCCGCCTTCGTGGCTTAAATGCCAGAGATTGCGGTCCATGCTGTAGGGATGCTCCTTGGTTACAGGAACTGGTATACCGCGCTTCTGGGCATACTCTATCTCTTCATCACGCGATTTTATGTCCCATATGCGCCATGGCGCTATTATCTTAAGGTGTGGGTTTAAAGCCTTTATAGTAAGCTCAAAACGAACTTGGTCATTGCCCTTACCTGTTGCGCCATGCGCTATGGCCTCGGCGCCTTCAGCCTCAGCTATTTCTACAAGGCGTTTAGCTATAAGCGGGCGTGCCATAGATGTGCCTAGTAGGTATTTGCCTTCATATACAGCATCGGCCTTAAGGGTTGGAAATATAAAGTCCTCAACGAATTCCTTCTTTAAATCCTCTATATATATTTTACTAGCTCCCGTTTTTATGGCTTTTTCCTTAAGCGGCTCGAGTTCTTCGCCTTGGCCGACATCGGCTGCTACCGCTATTACGTCATAGTCGTAATTTTCTTTTAGCCATGGGATTATTATCGACGTATCGAGTCCTCCCGAATAAGCTAATATAACTTTTTTATTGCTCATATTTTATTACCTCCGCATCATATTTATTAATAATTATACACTATATTGCATATTTATGCAACTTTAAATAAAGCATCTTTAATTCGTAAGTTATAAACATTTTTCTCTGTAAGCGATACAAAGCCCCATATGCTGGTGAAATATTGCTGGCATACTAACGGTTCATGAAGCTTAAATAGGCTAACGCCTGCAATTTGCATCCATGCTCAAGCAGGCTGCTTCCGGCATCCATGCTCAAGCAGGCTGCTTCCGGCATCCATGCCTTCGGCTACGCCTATTTAAGCTTCATTCACCGACTATACCAACGCACTATTTCAAGGCATATTTCAGCTTTCTATCGCTTACAGACGTACTATAATAAATCACAAATTGCAGGAAGCATCTGGGCAATTTATATTATCATCTTTGTTATATATACAATAATATACACTGCCGGCAAAAATATCAATTGGCCAAGCAGCGTGCCGCCGATTTTGCCGCATACCAATAATGTAACCATTGAATTGGCATCCTTGGCTTGGCGCTTGCCTTGTAGTACCTGGTCATATATCATAGCTGCCGTTGGGTCAACGATGACGGCATATAGCACTGTCGCTACGCCGTTGATTATGCCGGATAACTGGCTGGCTGTAAGGCGATAAGCTGGTATAACCACGCCAGCATATACAGCGGCTAATACACCAACTGTATAAATAGATGTTATGAGCGTATGATAAACTATAAGGCTTATAGGTATGCCGGCGTTGCGTATCTGTTTTATGTAGTGAGGCTTAGGCGGCGTCAGGCTTTTTTTAACTTTTTTTAAGGTTTTTATAGATAGGGTCTGAATTAGGAGGTTAGGCACTGAGCCTGCTATTTCCAAGCGATTTATTGCATACGAAAATATGTTTATGAATGTAGGTATAACCGCTGCGCCTATTATGCTTCCTAACGTTGCTGAAAGTATTATGAGTCTAAAATCGCTCAATATGCCTTTATCGCCGAATTTAATGGCCGAATCTACGATGCTGCCCACTAGTGGTGCTTGCAGCGTGTTGGATGTTCTGGAAACTAGGGTTATTATGTTGAATAGGGATAGCGCTACTGCCAGTTTTTTTGTGCGTACGCCGGCAAGCCGCGTTGAATAAGACAAGGTGTCTATGCTATGTATTATCATGGTTAATATACAAATCAATACTATTTTGTTATAATTAAACATGTATTAAACCTCTATGCAAAAATTTTCTAGCTAGATTAATATACTCCAAAAGGAAGAATAAGTAAAGAAGGAAGTTCAATGATTGTAGTCGGAATAGATCCAGGCTTAGCCACTTTAGGCTATGGCGCTGTCGATTATGATAATAATAAATTAGAGCTTGTGGATTACGGTACAGTTACAACGCCGCCTGACATGTCTTTACCACAGCGTTTGAAAAATATATATGATGATGTGATGGCACTTATAGAACGCTTTCAACCTAAGGCGTGCGCTGTCGAGGAGCTTTTTTTCAATAAGAATGTCAAAACTGCTCTTACTATTGGCCATGCAAGAGGCGTAGCGCTTTTAGCTGCTGCTAACAGCGGTGTTCCCATATATGAATACACGCCTCTTCAAATTAAGCAGGGTATAACCGGCTATGGAATGGCGCAAAAGATGCAGGTACAGCGCATGGTTAAAATGCTTTTGAGCATGGATGAAATACCGAAGCCGGATGATGCCGCTGATGCTTTGGCTGCGGCAATATGCTGCTGTTACTCTATGCCTTTGCGAGGTGGCTTATGTTAGCATATTTGGATGGACTTATAACGCATAAAGGTTCGGATTATGCTATAATAGACGTGAATGGCATAGGGTTTAAAGTTTATACTACGACGAGTGTCTTGGCTGAGCTAAAAAATAAAGCGCGCTTATATGTCCATTGGCATATAAGTGAGAACTCAATGGCGCTATTTGGCTTTTTGTCGCAGCCGCAGGTGGATATGTTTGAAAGCCTCATATCGGTATCTGGGGTAGGCCCTAAAGCTGCTATAGCTATAATGGAGGCTCTATCATATGAAGAAATCTTAATGGCCTTGGCTTATAGCGATGATAAGGCCCTTTCGCGTGCTAAAGGCATAGGTGCCAAAACCGCGCAGCGTATAATAATGGAACTTAAGGATAAGATGCATATTCCGGGAGAAATAAGACCAGATAGTGTAAACAAGGCTGAGCCTGGAAGTTTATACGGTCAGGCTTTGGAAGCGTTAGCATCTCTTGGCTATAGCCATGCTGAAGCAGCGAATATGCTTGAGGGTTTAGATGTTGAAGGCCAAAACTTAGAAGGAATAATCAAAGAGGCGCTCAAGCGCTCATAGGAGTGATAAAATGTCCGATAGGATAGTGACAGCGGAGTTAATGGAAAATGATATAGAGTTGGATACGGCGTTGAGGCCGCGGACGCTTAAGGAATATATAGGACAGGAAAGCGTCAAGGAGAAACTGCGCATCTTTATAGATGCGGCAAAACAGCGGCGTGAAGCGCTAGATCATGTGCTTCTATACGGTCCGCCTGGCCTTGGCAAAACAACTCTGGCTAATATAATAGCCAATGAGATGGGTGTTAATATACGCATAACATCTGGTCCTGTTATAGAAAGGCCTGGTGATTTAGCCGCTATATTAACAAATATGGCAGAATATGATGTTCTCTTTATAGATGAAATACATCGATTAAACCGGACAGTAGAAGAGATATTATATCCGGCTATGGAGGATTATGCGCTGGATATTGTAATAGGCAAAGGGCCAGGGGCCCGTTCGCTGCGCATAGACTTGCCGCATTTTACATTGATTGGGGCAACTACAAGAGCAGGATTGCTGACACCGCCGCTGCGCGATCGCTTTGGCGTCATAAACCGCCTGGAAATGTATACGACCGAAGAATTAAAGGAAATAGTTATGCGCTCAGCGTATATATTGAAAGTGGGTATAGATGAGGAAGGTGCAGCCGAGATAGCAAGGCGCGCTAGAGGAACGCCAAGAGTGGCCAATCGCTTGCTCAGGCGCGTGAGGGACTATGCCCAGGTTAGGGCCGCCGGCATAATAGACTATTCGGTGGCTAAAGCTGGTTTAGACCTATTGGAGGTCGATGATTTGGGCCTAGATGAGGTGGACAGAAAGCTTTTGGGTATAATAATCGATAAATTCGGTGGAGGGCCTGTGGGCCTGGACACGCTGTCGGTGGCGGTTAACGAGCAAGCCGATACCATTGAGGATGTATATGAGCCGTATTTGTTACAACTGGGGTTCATAGACCGCACGCCGCGAGGTAGAATAGCTACGCACCGGGCTTATGAGCATCTGGGTATTCCATATGAGAGGTGATAGCGGACTTGAAGCTTTTAATGCATATGTGCTGTGGCCCTTGTGCTGCTTATCCGACCAAGCTATTTCAGCAAAGAGATGATATAGAGCTGACGGGGTTATTTTTCAACCCTAATATACAACCATATACCGAATATAGTAAGCGGCTTGAGACAGCGCAGCAATTTGCTGAAACTGTTAATTTGAAACTAATAACAATAGATGAGTACAACTTAGTAGAATTTTTGCGCAACGCTGCATATAGGGAGAGCATGCGCTGCCGCATGTGTTATAACATGCGCTTGGACAGAGCAGCTAGCGTGGCTAAACATGGCGGTTTTGACGCCTTTACAACTACCATGCTAGTTAGCCCGCATCAAAAACATGAATGGATAAAAGAAATAGGACAAGAGGTTTCTAAAAAATATGGCGTGCCTTTTTTATACATGGATTTCAGAGAGGGTTATAAAGAAGGCGTTGAAATATCCAAGGCTATGGGGTTATACCGCCAGCAATACTGCGGTTGCATATACAGCGAGATGGAGCGTTACATGCCGGGCAAGAAGGGGGATTTATATAAATGAGCCTTCAGCAATGGGGCAAACTTATAATGAGCATAGGCGTGCTTCTTATTATAACAGGCGCTGTAGTTTGGCTGATAGGCAGGCTGGGATTAAGGCGCCTGCCTGGTGATATAGTTATAAGGCACGGGAACTTTACGTTTTATTTTCCAATAGTGACCTGTATACTGATAAGCATTATACTTTCGCTCGTATTTTATATAATAGGGAATCTAGGGAAATAGGAGAGATGATTGCATAAATAATGTGGCGTTTAGAAGATTTTGATTATGATTTGCCGGAGGAGTTGATAGCTCAACATCCAATAGAAGAGCGTGACAAATCGAGGCTTTTAGTATATGATAGAAATGCTAAGTCTATAGAGCATCGTATATTCAGCGATGTAATAGATTATTTGCAGCCCGGCGATGTGATGGTAATAAACGATACGCGCGTTATACCGGCGCGCCTTATAGGATACAGAGAAGATACGGGCGGCAAAATGGAATTTTTGCTGCTCAAGCGCTTAGAAGGCGATAAATGGGAGGTTATAGAAAAACCGGGGCGCAGAGCAAAAATAGGTACTACCTTTGTCTTTGGAAACGGTGAGTTAAAAGCAAGGGTATTGGAAAAAACCTCACAGGGTGGCCGAATAGTGGAGTTTATGTACGACGGCATATTTGAAGAGATCTTAGATAAACTCGGCCAGATGCCTTTGCCGCCATATATAAAAGAAAAGCTTGATGATAACGAGCGCTATCAGACGGTATATGCTAAGAATAAAGGGTCAGCGGCAGCGCCCACAGCAGGCTTGCATTTTACCGAAGAATTGCTCGGACGCATAGCACAAAAGGGCGTTAATATAGTGCATATAACACTTCACGTGGGCCTTGGCACTTTTAGACCGGTAAAAGAGGAAGACATAACCAAGCATCAGATGCACTCAGAATATTACCAAGTTAATAAAAACGCGGCTGATGTCATAAACAGCGCTCGCCGATCTGGTCATAAATTGTTTGCGGTTGGCACAACATGTGTTAGAACTTTAGAGACCATAGCTGACGAACAGGGCGTTGTTCATGCGGGTGAGGGCTGGACCGATATATTCATATACCCGGGTTATCGTTTTAAAGCTATAGATGCCTTGATAACCAATTTCCATTTGCCAAAATCAACCTTGCTTATGCTCATCAGCGCTTTTGCGGGCAGAGAAGAAATGTTGCGCGTTTATAAAGAAGCGGTAGATAAGCGCTATCGTTTTTTCAGCTTCGGCGATGCTATGCTTATACTATAGATTGTAGTGGGGAGAAATATATGGTTAAGTTTGAAAAATTAGGTCCTTTGCTTATCCCTGAAAAAGAATATCAGGCGAAATTCAACGCCGGCATGATTGAAGCCGGCGGTCAAGTACATATGCTGTACCGATTTTGTGAAAAAAGGGAAGAATGGTATAATAAGCCCATAGATTGGTTAAATTGGACACAGTTTCCATACGTTAAGGACTATATATGTTACGCCAAACTCGATTGCAATGGCAATTTGCAATATGATAACGAAGTGCCGGTTATATTTCCAGAGAGAGAATATGAATCGCTAGGATGCGAGGACCCGCGCATAGTGCCGTTTGAAGGTTTATATTATATATTTTATTGTGCAGTGCGCCCCGATCCTATAAAGAAGCTCTCTACAAATATCGCTATCGCTAAGACAGATGATTTTAGATCATATCAAAAACTTGGCGTCATCGAGCATTTTACAGATGATAAGGATGCTTTTATTTTTCCTGAGAGAATTAATGGTAAAATAGCTTTAATGCATAGAGTGCTGCCAGAAATACAAATTGATTATTTTGACAGCTTTGAAGAGATGTTATCGCCTGATAGCTGGAAGGATTATCAAAGCCGCGTAGAAGCCTCAACTGCTATAAAGCGTACAGCTAGTTTCGAGAGCACCAAAATAGGCGGCGGCGTACCCCCTATAAAAACAGAAGATGGCTGGCTTTTGATATATCATGCTGTGGACAGCGCAAAAAGATATCACGCCGCGGCGGCATTATTGGATTTGAATGATCCATTCAAAATTAAAGCTAAGTTGCCATATCCTGTAATGTCGCCCGAAGAAGATTTTGAAACATCAGGTGATTATATGGGATGCGTATTTCCTCAGGGCTATTACATAAAGGGCGATGAGCTATATATCTCTTATGGAACAGCTGATAAATATACTGCTATTGCAAAAACAAATCTTGACGGGCTTATTAGAGAATTAAAACGTTATACAGTAATATAAAGATAGGAGGATTATCATGTTGAATGTGATATTTGGCGAAGCAGGTTCGGGCAAAACGAAAAGGCTTATTGAAATGGCTAATGAAGCTGTTAAAGCAGCTAAAAGCGAGGTAGTGTATGTTGATACGAGCAAAAGATATATGTATGATTTAGCTCATCAAATAAGGTTTGTTGATATATCTGAATTTAAAATAAAAGATCCTTTGGCTCTTTATGGTTTTCTATGCGGCATAATAGCGCGAAATTTCGACATAGACTCGATTTTTGTTAACGACTTTTTAAAAATTGCCAATACAGAATTGGATAAAACAGAGGATATGCTTTTGAAATTAGATGAGCTATCGACGGCTATGAGCGTTAATATAGTAGCTGAGATAACCGGTGCGTTAGATAAAGTGCCGCCGTTTTTGAACAAATATATAGTTTGAGCAGCTGATCTGCAATTCGTAATTTATATTACAGTGCATATGTAAGCAGTGCAAAGCTATAGTATGCCTTGAAATATTGCGTATGTATACTTGGTGAATGAAGCTTAAATAGGCCTGGCCGAAGGTATGGACGCGAATTGCACAGATGATTTTTCGTTATTGACAGCAGGATGCGCATCGAGTACAATATTAAAGTATATTGTGTAAGTCCCGGACATTGACAAAAGCAATATAAAAGATGATTTTTAACAACAAAAATCATTAACGATAGTAAATGCTTAAGAAAGCTAATAACTAAATGAGGAGGGAAAAGAGTGGATACATTTGTAGCTAAGCCACGTGAAGTAGAGCGTAAATGGTATGTTATAGATGCTACAGGTAAGCCGTTAGGCCGTTTGGCCAGTGAAGTGGCCAAGATATTGCGCGGCAAAAATAAGCCCATATATACCCCTCATGTGGATACAGGGGATTATGTTATTATAATAAATGCGCAGAACGTAGTTTTAACCGGTAAAAAGCTAGATCAAAAGATGTATAGGCATCATAGCCTTTATCCTGGTGGCATGAAAGAGATGACATATCGGCGCTTTTTAGAGAGAAGGCCGGAAAAAGCTATCTATGAAGCAGTACAGGGTATGCTTCCGCATAATAGTTTAGGACGTAAGATGATAAAAAAGCTAAAAATATATAAAGGTGCCGAGCATGATCATCAAGCTCAGCAGCCTGAAATCCTTGAATTAAACATATAAGCGAAGGAGGGTAATTCTTGGCCGTACATTATTATGCTACAGGGAGGCGTAAAACCTCGGTAGCTAGAGTAAGATTGATACCTGGCGGTAAGGGTAATATTACCGTAAATGGGAAAGATGCTGATGAGTACTTTACAATAGATACGCTGCGTGTGATGATTCGTCAACCGCTAGCGCTTGTAGATATGGCCGATAAATTTGATGTAATAGTCAAAGTGAATGGCGGAGGATTTACAGGTCAAGCAGGCGCAGTGCGTCATGGAATAGCGCGTGCTCTTCAATTAGTAGATCCGGAACTTAGAGCGCCTCTTAAAAAAGCAGGTATGCTCACAAGGGATCCTAGAATGAAAGAACGCAAGAAATACGGCTTAAAGGGTGCTAGAAGGGCGCCTCAATTTTCAAAGAGATAGCGTGAGCAAATGGGAAAGAGGATATTGTTATATCCTCTTTTTTTCATGAAACTATAGTCCACTTAGATCAAATTTTGGCGTATATATGCTTTTTGCTGAAGACGGTTCTTGTACATAACCGTTTTCTAAGCCTATATCAAAGAAAAAATTTATTATTTCTTCATACCGGCGCATGCTTATACGCCGGTTTAATTTCTTGTAGTTCTTTGCTTTATACATAGGTGTATATTGAGCCATCAAACTTACATAAACGTCTTTTGGCAAGTTGTTTCTTATCCATAACAATATATTTTTAGAATCATCGCTTAAGCCCGGCAATAGCAAATGCCTTATTATTAGCCCTTTTTTAATTATACCATTGTTGTCAAACTCGGTTGATCCGACTTGACGATGCATTTCTAATATTGCTTTTGTGGCATATTCAAAATAATGCGGTGCGCCAGAATACGCCACTGCGTAATTGTCACTAAAATATTTTAAATCAGGCAAGTATACATCGATTATTCCGTCCATATTGCGCAGAGCGTTTACCATCTCATAAGCATTAGAATTATACACTATAGGAATTTTAAGACCGCGATTTTTAGCGGTTATTATAGCTTCTCTTATTTGAGGGATAAACGGAGTCGGCGATACCAGGTTTATATTGTGCGCGCCGCGTTGCTGCTGTTTCAAAAAGAGATCAGCGAGATCATCAATGCTAATGTCTTTACCGAAATCATTTTGACTTATATCAAAATTTTGACAAAAAACGCATTTTAAATTACAATGCGAAAAAAATACAGTACCTGAACCACGTGTTCCGCTTATACAAGGCTCTTCCCATTCATGAAGAGATGCTAAGGCAACCTTAGGTATAAATCCAGCTCTGCAAATGCCGCGCTGGCCATTTATACGGTCTATATAGCACTTTCGGGGACAGAGAGCACATTTGTTCAAGATATCCATGAAGTCATTCATGTTTTATCGGCTAGCACCCCCGCCACCAGATGATCCGCCGCCAAAGCCGCCACCGCCGCCGAAACCGCCTCCGCCGAAGCCACCGCCACCGAAGCCGCCTCCGCCGAAGCCTCCAAATGGTGGGCCTCCCCAACGGTTGTTGCGATTGCCTCTTTTAGGGCCTATAATGCTTAGCACTATTGTAAGGGCTATGAAAATCAAAAAAAAGATTATAGTTCCTGCATCATCGCCAGATGATGAGTCTGGTTCGGACTCAATATCTGGTGGCAGGTAGTTGTTTATCTCGTCTAGCTCAAGGTTGTATTCAGCGGCTACACGTGAAGCTATAGCCATATAACCATCTTTTATACCGGAAGAATAGGCATTTTGTTCCCATAAAGGGATGACATATTCATCTAATATGCGTCCGGCTACGCTGTCGGGTATAGCACCCTCTAAACCATAACCGACTTCTATACGTACCTTGCCAGACTGATTATCCATGAGTCGTTGTTTATTGACTATAAGGAGTACGCCATTATTTTTATCTTTGTCGCCTATTCCCCATGAACGAAATAGCTCCAGCGCATAATCTTCTATAGATGAATCTCCCATATCATTTACAGTAACCACTATCATCTGTGCGCCTGAAGCTTTGTCTATAGCAGCTCCCACTTCGTTTATAGCTTGTTCGTCGGCAGGATCGATGAGGTTTCCATAGTCATATACATATGAGAATTCTGCGGGCTTGGGCGGTATATTAGGTGCTGCGAAGGCTATAAGTGTTGGCGTTATTAATATCAATAAAAATAATGCCACGTGTTTTACTGCTTTCATTCGCTATTCCTTTCTCATTTAGAGAAGTCCACTTGAGGAACTTGTTCAGCACCTGCTTCTGCTTCAAAATATTCTTTTGGTTCAAAGCCAAAAAGTCCGGCTATTATATTAGTAGGGAAGCGTCTTATAGCTGCATTATATTTTTGAACAACGTTGTTGTAATCGCGTCGGGCTACTGCTATACGATTTTCAGTACCTGCCAGTTCGTCTTGCAAAGCTATAAAATTCTGGTTAGCTTTGAGGTCTGGATAGTTTTCTGCTATAGCTAGCAGTCTCCCTAATGCGTTATCTAACTCTTGATTGGCTTGTCCAGCTTCGCCAGCGGTTTTGGCAGCAATTAAATTTTCTCTAGCTTGTGTTACACTATCGAATATTTCTTGTTCATGAGCAGCATATCCCTTTACTGTTGCTACTAAGTTAGGTATTAAATCCGCTCTGCGCTGGAGAGTATTCTGTACCTGGCTCCAACTGCTATTTACGGATTCTTCCATATTTACAAGATTGTTATAACTGCCTATAAGAACTGCTGCTATTATAATTACGACAGCTATAACAGCAATCCATGCTATGGTTGAACGTTTCAAATTGCATTCTCCTCTCTCATAATTCGCTTTTATTATACCCTATGTGGGTTTGTAAAACAATAATTTATATTATAATGCGCCTGTAAGCGAGGCAAATCCTCATATATCGATGAAAGTTCTCTAATTCGTAATTTATAAAAGCTCCTTCTGCAAGTGATAGAAAGCTATAATATGTCTTGAAATAGCGTTGGCATAACTGGTGAATGAAGCTTAAATAGGTGTAGGCGAAGTTATGGATACGAATTGCAGATGAAAGTTATTATTGTATCAATCAAAGTAAATAGTATATAATTTATTTATAACATTAAATTAGGAGAAATGAAAACATGTATGAACAGTTCGCTAGATTTTACGACGAGCTAGGCTGGGGCAATTTCGCTGCAAGTGTATGGGATAGGCTTGGTGAATACTTAAACCTTATAGGTTTCCGACCGCGCAATTTACTAGATTTGGCTTGTGGTACTGGCATACTGACCATAAAAGCCGCTCAGAGCGGTATAGTAGCTAAAGGGCTTGATATTTCGGAGGCGATGCTACAGAAGGCCGAGAGCAACGCTAGCCGCGTAGGTGCTAATGTGACTTACATATATGCTAATATGAGCCATTTTTGCCTTAATGAACATTATGATCTTATTACTTGTACTTTTGATGCTATAAATCATCTTCTCGATTATCATGATTGGGAAGATACATTTAGATGTGCTTTTGCACATCTAAATGAGGGCGGCTTGTTTATATTTGACATGAATACTGAAAGGGATATAAAGGAAAATTGGGATAATATAAATGTTCATAAGGACGCAAAGGGGAATTATGTGATAAGTAAAAGCATATCGTTTAGAGATAAGGTGATAGCTGCCGTTACTTTTACAGCATTTGTACAACGCGGACAGGGGTTATTCGACGGTTATGAGGAGACAGTAACCGAGACAAGTTTTCCTGTAAATCGCGTAGTAGGTTCATTGCTAGATATAGGCTTTAGTGACGTAAGTGTCCGCAATGAACGATTCGAAAGGGTGTCTGATCCCGAAGGAATGAATCGGGTGTTTATAGTATGCAGGAAGACTAGTAAAGATAATATTGTGAACGCTAAATAAGCTAATAGTATTTTAAGAGCATATGAAGACTTAGAAGGGATGGATATATGGTATGAATTGGCACAGCTTAGATATTGAGGAAATAGTACGGAGACTAGATACGCATTTAGATAAAGGATTATCTGAAGAAGAAGCTCAAAGGCGTTTGAAGCAATATGGTCCTAATGAATTGTTAGAAGGGAAGAGCCGATCAGTATGGCAGATGTTTGCAGATCAATTCAAAGATTTCATGATAATAGTGCTTTTTGTTGCAGCAATTGTATCTGCATTGTTGAGCGAATGGACCGATGCCATAGTAATAATAATAGTAGTAGTATTAAATGCGGTCTTAGGTGTAGTGCAAGAATATAGGGCTGAGCAGGCTTTAGCTGCCTTAAAAAAAATGGCAGCGCCCAATGCCAAGGTAATGCGCGATGGCCAAGTTAAAGTTATACCGGCTTCTGACCTGGTGCCGGGCGATATAGTTATATTAGATGCCGGTGACTATGTACCGGCGGACCTTCGCCTTATAGAAGCGGCTAATTTGAAGGCAGAGGAATCATCGCTGACCGGTGAATCGGTGCCGGTCGATAAAGATGCAAGTATATTATGCAAAGAGGATGCGCCGCTTGGAGATAGGATTAACATGGCTTATATGACCACTGCTGTAACTTATGGCCGCGGAAAGGGTATAGTGGTGGGCACTGGCATGAATACCGAGGTTGGAAGGATCGCTGAACTTATAAATGAACAGGACGAGATGCAGACCCCGTTGCAAAAACGCTTAGAGCAGCTCGGCAAGATATTGGCTATAGCAGCTTTAGGGATTTGCATTGTTATATTCTTGGCAGGCATATTATATGGCAGAAATTGGCTCGATATGTTCATGACTGCAGTCAGCTTAGCCGTGGCAGCTATACCCGAGGGTTTACCGGCGATAGTTACCATAGTATTGGCTATAGGTGTACAGCGCATGGCAAAGCGCAATGCTATAATACGGCGTTTACCTGCTGTGGAAACATTAGGCGCCGCGACAGTTATATGTTCAGATAAGACTGGTACGCTTACGCAGAACCGAATGACGGTACAGCGTATATACGCTGGCGGCCGTATGTATGATGCAAATGAACAAATAAATGTAGAAAATAATGCTCTGTTAAAATTGTTATTAAATACAGCTATCTTATGCAATGATGCTACAGAAGCTAAAGATGGTAGTAAGGAAATAGGCGATCCTACTGAAACTGCGCTTGTTAATTTGGGGGCGAAACTTGGTTTTCATAAAGCAGAACTCGAGCAAAGGATGCCGCGTATTGACGAAGTGCCTTTCGATTCAGATAGAAAACTTATGACTACCGTGCATAAAAATGGCGATAAATATATAGCCTTTACAAAAGGTGCACCAGATGAGCTTTTAAAGCGTTGCAAATATATCAATGACGGCAATACTATAAGAGAGATAAACCAAAATGATATAGATAATATATTGAAAATCAATGATGAATTGGCATCTCAAGCGCTGCGCGTGTTGGCGATGGCCTATAAAGAACCGGATAATATAGATTATAAAGATAAGCAGTCGGAACTCGAAAGCGAACTCATATTCATCGGAATGGTGGGCATGATTGACCCGCCTCGTCCTGAGGCTAAAGAAGCCGTCGATTTGTGCCGATCAGCGGGGATTAAGCCGGTTATGATAACGGGTGATCATCGCCTTACAGCTATTGCAATAGGCAAAGAACTAGGCATATTGCAATCACCAGATGAGGCAGTTACCGGTCAAGAGATTGATGAACTAAGCGATGACGAGATGGTAGAAAAAGTGCCGCATTATTCTGTGTACGCAAGGGTGTCGCCTGAACACAAGGTGAGGATAGTCAAGGCATGGCAGCGTAGAGGAGATGTGGTTGCCATGACTGGCGATGGCGTAAACGATGCTCCTGCTCTTAAGAGCGCTGACATAGGCGCCGCTATGGGCAAAGGTGGCACTGATGTTGCTAAAGGCGCCGCCGATATGATACTTACAGATGATAATTTTGCCACTATAGTGGCAGCGGTAGAAGAGGGTCGCATAATATATGCGAATATTATAAAAGCTATACAATTTCTGCTATCGTGTAATATTGGCGAGATATTAGTATTGTTTATATCTACTATTCTCAATTGGATTCAGCCGCTTCTGCCTATGCATATACTTTGGATCAATCTTGTAACCGATAGCTTGCCAGCGATAGGCCTTGGAATGGAGAACGGCGAAAAGGATATAATGAAGCGCCCTCCGCGCGATCCTAAGGAGAGCATATTGCCTATGCCGATGTTTGTGAACATATTGTGGCAAGGATTGGTTATATGCGCTGCTACCTTAATAGCGTTTCGAATAGGATCCTCTGTGAGCATAGAACTTGGCAGGACTATGGCCTTTTTAGTGCTGGGCCTTTCACAGTTAGCCCATTCTATAAATATGCGTTCTCAAGATAAATCGATATTTGCTATGAAGTGGTCGGATAATCGTTTCTTGTCTATAGCCATTTTAACATCGGCCGCTACACAGCTAATGGTTGTGTTTATACCATTTTTGCGTAGGATATTCAAATTAGATTTTCCTGATCCTGTGCATTGGCTGTATGCAATAGCTCTATCATTGGTGCCAATTGCTGTTGTTGAGATATGGAAATTGGTTAAGCGCTTAAAGAATAAAATATAATTAAAGCCCCTAGAAAGATTTCTAGGGGCTTTAATTATATTTTATTCTTCTAATCTCAATGGTGCTATAGCTTGTCCTACCAGCTCTTTTATGTATTTGAGCTGATCTTCCGTTTTAGCCTCGCAGCGAGCTATGATTTCCGGACCAGTATTAGAAGCTCTGATAAGTCCCCAACCGCCATCTATTATAGCGCGTACGCCATCTACATCGATTATGGGATAGCCTTTGTCTTTGAAGAAAGCCTTTGCTTGCTCAACAATAGCGAACTTTTTATCATCATCGCAGTGTATGCGGAGCTCAGGCGTCGAAGGATAACGCGGTACGTCAGCTAATAGTTCTGATAAAGATTTGTCTGTATTAGATAGTATCCTAAGCAATCTAGCTGCTGCGTAAAGAGCATCGTCGAAACCATAGTATTCGTCTGCAAAAAACATGTGACCGGACATTTCTCCAGCAAAAACAGAACCTATTTCGCGCATCTTAGCCTTTATAAGGGAGTGCCCCGTTTTATAGAACATGGGCTTGCCGCCTAAACGCTCTATTTCTTCAGCAAGAGCTTGAGAACACTTTACCTCTACTATAGCTGTGGTACCTGGGTATTTAGGCAATATCTCACGCCAAAATAGTATCATGAGCGTATCGCCCCAAATTATATTGCCTTTATCATCTATTATGCCTATCCTATCGCCATCGCCGTCAAAACCAATACCTAAGTCCGCTTTCTCTTCTAATACGATTTTGCGTAAGTCCTCAAGATTTTCAGCCTTTACTGGATCGGGAAAATGATTTGGAAAGCTTGGATCAGAATCGCAATATATGGGCACGACATCGCAGCCCAACCTGTAGATGGCTTGCGGGTGAACTAATGAAGCTGTGCCATTGCCGCAATCTATTGCTACTTTGAGTTTGTGCGGGCCAAGCTTTATCTTTTCGCATATCATGTTTATATAATCCATCATAGGATAAGCGTAAGAAATATGGCCTGCTTTATCTTCGGTGAAATCGTCGCCTTCTATCATATCGCACAGCATCTGTATTTCATCACCATATAACGTAGCAGGGCCATAACATACCTTAAAGCCGTTGAATTTAGGCGGGTTATGGCTGGCCGTTATCATAATGGCTGGATCAATATCATAGAGAATTCTGCTATAATAACAAAGCGGCGTGGTTACAAGGCCTATATCTAGCACATCGCATCCTGTTGAAAGCAACCCATTTACTAAAGCGTTGCGCAGCGGCAAAGAAGATGACCTATTGTCTCTTCCGACCATAACCGTATTTTTGCCATTGCGCCTTACATATGTGCCAAAAGCCTTGCCAAGAAGCATAGCGGCTTCTTCGGTAAGATCTTGGCCATAAACGCCGCGTATATCATATTGCCTGAACATGCTCCTATCTATATTGCTCATGTGCATTACCTCCTTTTATTAAGAAATGAACTAATATCTACTCTATATTTTAGCATATTAAGGTTCTTTTATCTATAGATTATTTCCACCCGCCAAAGAAACGTTTATGCAGAGGTGTTATTTTTTCTATGGATATACTGTTGTCATATATAGCGGCAGTAGGATTATCTATCCACAAACGCATGGCCATATTTCTATCAAAAGCGTCTTCTACAAGACTGAAGCTCTCCATCATGCGGGGAGCACGCCTATGTGCTGAATGGCCATCGGTTGCTATAAATTGGGCCAGATTATGTTTTATAAATAGATATGCTAACTTCTGGGAGGCTTTGCCAAAGCGTCCGGCTATGCTACCGGCGTTCAATTGAAGCAATGCTCCTTGCTCAACGAGCGTATATGCTATGGTTGGATCGTTCATTATCGCGGCATTGCGCTCAGGATGAGCTATTATAGGAGTAAAGCCCTTTAATTGGATGTCATAAATTATATCATCCGTATATGAGGGCACGACTAAAGCAGGCATCTCTATTAGCAGATACCTGCTAGCATTTATGCTCAGATTCCTTAATTCATCCGCGTCCATATTGGCTAGCAATGGGCTTACTAATATTTCAGCACCGCGCAATAGTTTCACAGTAATGATTTTTCGCTTGAGCGCTTGGGTTAAGGCTTTAAAGCAATCATTGATTTTGTCAATGTTACATAGCGGATCGCCGGCTGTATAATGAGGCGTGGCCACAACTATACTTAGGCCTTCTTCCACTAAGCTTTGTGACATTTCTATTGATTCATCTATATTTTTAGGCCCATCATCGATATTGGGCAGTATATGGCAATGTATATCTACTCCTAAAATTGCTATCATTATGTATAATTCCTGGTGTTCCCTGTAGTGGTAGCTCTATTGCTGGAAATTGTTCCGGCATTCGAGGTTTCGGATTTATGATGCGAGCCTTTTAACTTTTTGCCATCCTCATCATAATAATAGTAGTAATACGAATAATAGCCGTGGCTATCTATCGGGACATTATTTATTATAACGCCCAATATATTGGCATTTGCTTTTTCAAGCTGTTCTTTTACCATTCCCGCAGCTTCATACGTTGTCAAGCCATATCCTATTACCATTATAATGCCATCTGCATTATGAGATAATACGGCAGCATCGGTTACGGGCATGACAGGTGGAGCATCTATTAGCACATAATCATAATCCTCAGAAGCTTTGTGCAACAATTCAGCCATGCGATTACTGCCAAGCAATTCTGCTGGATTAGGTGGCTTAGGACCGCATACCAATATATCAACGTTTGGGGCGAGTGTCTTTCTAACAGCCTCGCGGTAATCGGCATTTTCAGCTAAAACATTAGTAAGGCCATTCATATTGGTTACATGCCACAACTTGTGCTGCACAGGTTTTCTCAAATCGGCATCTATTATAAGCACACGTTTACCTTCTTGAGCTAGGGTTACAGCAAGATTGGTTACTGTAGTGCTTTTGCCTTCACCCGGCGAACAACTAGTTATCACAATGGTTTTTATTGGTTTGTCTAAACTAGCGAATTGTAGATTTGTTCTTATTGTCCTATAAGCTTCGCTTATAGGCGATTTGGGATCAGATAGAGTGATAAAAGTATTGCTGATGTTTCTTTGCATTGGATATATTGACCTTTCGGTTTTCGTATTCTTTTTCACAGCCATCTCTTGTCTCCTTTATTGCTCTGTGATGTTTGGAATGCTGCCCAAAACAGGCAGGCCGAGATACTTTTGTACATCGTCCGGCGTTTTTATTGTATTATCTAAGTATTCTTTTAAGAACACAATTCCAAGGCTTATCATTATCCCTAACACGGCTGCTATGGCGATATTTAACTTGGTGTTTGGCGAGCTTGGTTCTTCGGGTATCCTAGCTGGGTCTATTACTTGAACATTGTCTATCTTCATTTTTCTTACTACCTCAGACATAAAGACCTCGCCGACATTATTAGCTATATTCACTGCAAGTTGTGGATCTGTATCTTTTGCTGTGATGCGTATTATTTCTGTTTCACCCTCCCCGCTAACCGTTATTTTCTCGTTAAGTTCTTTTAGCGTTATGTCCAATTTAAGATTATCTATCACTTGTTGTAACACTGTATTGCTTTTGGCTATGATACTGTATGTTTCAACGAGCTTTTGGTTTAGCATGACATCGTTGTATGTTAGCGGTTGGTCTTGATTAGAAGGTTTGTTTATAATGAGCTGAGTGTAAGCCTCATACTGCTTTGGCAATATAAATGCGCTGAATATTCCTGTTATAAATACTGCCAAAAAGGTTATCATGATTATAAGCTTTAAGTTTTTCCTTATAATATGCATAACTTCTCTTAAGTCGATAGTATCTTCTGCCACTAATATCTTCCTTTCGATGGATGAATTTTTCTTTTATTATCATAACATAAATATTTTAATATTTCCATAACAAAAGTCTTAATCTGCGGTTCGTAATTTATATTATTATATTGTTTCTGTAAGCGGCGCAAAGCTATAATATGCCTTGAAATATTGCGTGTGTATACTCGGTGAATGAAGCTTAAATAGGCGTAGCCGAAGGCATGGATGCCGGAGGCAGCCTGCTTGAGCATGGACGCGAATTGCAGTAAACGTATTAATTTTTGTACAACACAATGGATTTTTATGCTATAATTTCTATAAAGAATGTTGATTTTCCGAGGTGTTACATATTATGGAAGAAGCTTACGCATATAGCTGTGAGGCTCTAGAAAATTGGTATGTCCTGTTTGTTATGACAGGGCAAGAAGATAATGTGCGTCAGCGGCTAGAGTATAGCTTCGAGCCAGCAATAGCTAGTCCTTTTTTACCTAAACGCATGCTCATAGAGCGCAAGGGCGGAGTGGTTTATGAGCGTATACGCATATTGTTTCCCAGTTATTTATTTATGCATTCGCTAAACATAGAGGATATATATATGAAGCTAAAGCGCGTTCCCGGCGTTATAAAAGTTATCAAAGATGATGTAATGCCCCTGGCCGTGCCGCCATATGAGATGGAACCGCTTATAGCCATGACAAAAACATGTGAAATAATTGGTATATCTACATGCTCTCTTACGAGTAAACGTATAGTGGTGGTTGAGGGTCCTCTTAAAGGGCAGGAGGGTATAATAGTGGCTGTGGATAAGCGAAAGGGACGAGCTAAGGTGAGCATGAGGATAATGGGATCCGAGCACCTTGTAGATCTCGGCCTTAATATAATAGGTGCGTTTTAATAAGATATATTGAGCAAATATGAGATAATATCGTTTAATGGTCTGCGATAGCTGTATATACTCTTTGGCAGCGCAAAAACATACATGTTATAATGCACAGTATAAATACAGTTGTATTTATAGCGCGTACAAAGGGGTTCTGTATATGCCAGAGGAAAAGATATATTATTTAGTAGATAGCGCTGTGCTGCCGAAGGTTTTTGGTGACGTGGTCGAAGCCAAGAAACTTTTACAAACAGGCAGGGCCAAGACCATAAACGAAGCCGTAAATAAAGTAGGCATAAGCCGCAGCGCTTTCTATAAGTATAAAGATGCTGTCTTTCAATTCACCGAAGGCAGCCGAGGTAAAATTATAACGATAGCGCTGACATTAGAACACATGCCGGGCGTCTTATCTAACGTGTTAAATGTTATAGCGCGAATGGGAGCTAATGTACTCACTATAAACCAAAACATACCCATACACGGAGTGGCCAATGTCACTATGGCCGTGGATACTAAGCAGCTTAATACCGAAAGCGATAAGCTCATATCTGAGCTAGAAAGCTTATATGGTGTCAAAAAAGTAGAGCTGCTAGCTGAGGAATAATAAGACAAGAGAAAGGATAATGGAGATGGCCTATATAGCCATAATGGGACACGGTACTGTAGGTTCAGGCGTAATGGAGGTTTTGCTGAAAAATAAAGATAGTATAGCACAAAAAGCTGGCGAGCCTATAATCGTAAAAAAAATACTCGACAAAAGGTCGTTTGCTGATCTTCCTTATAGGGATCTTTTTACTATGGATCCGGAAGAAATATTAGATGATCCTGAGATAAAGGTTGTAGTAGAAGTGATGGGAGGGGTAGAGCCTGCTTATACATACGTTAAGCGAGCGTTAACCGGCGGTAAACACGTTGTTACCTCAAACAAGGAACTGGTGGCGGAGCATGGGGCTGAACTGCTGCGCATAGCTAAAGAATACGACGTAAACTTCTTTTTCGAAGCTAGTGTAGGTGGCGGCATACCTATAATACGCCCCCTTAATCAATGCTTAGCTGCAAATGAAATATCAGAAATAGTAGGCATATTAAACGGCACTACAAACTATATACTCACGCAGATGAGATTGCATGGCAAGACATTTGAAGAAGCTTTAAGCGATGCTCAGCGGATGGGTTATGCCGAAAGAGATCCATCTAATGACATAGATGGTTATGATGCAGCACGGAAGATAGCCATTCTAGCATCTATAGCCTTCAACAGAGCGGTAAACTACAAGGACGTATATACGGAAGGGATATCTACTATAACGCGTACTGATATGATATATGCCGAAGAAATGGAGCGCGCGATAAAGCTGATAGCCAGGTGTAAAGATGAAGGGGATAAGATCCTGGCTATGGTTGCTCCTTTCATGATACCCAAGACCAGTCCATTAGCTACTGTAGATGATGCCTTCAATGCAATATTAGTGCGTGGCGATGTCATAGGCGATGTGATGTTTTATGGAATGGGTGCAGGCAAGCTTCCAACAGCCAGCGCTGTGGTAGCCGATGTAATAGATGCTGTAAAGCATCTTAAGACCCGTAAAAAAGAAATATGGGGCGAAGAGAATTGCGAGGTAATAGATATAGGCGAAGTGCGCAGCCGCTTCTTCATACGTGTGGCCTATAATGATCGTAGCGCTGCTGTAGACGTTGTACGTGACCTATTCGGTGAAGTCAATCTTATATTTTGCGCTAGTCCGGAGGTAACAGGTGAATTTGGCTTTATAACTAGGGAAGAGCCTGAGGCGAACTTAAATGACAGGATGGCGATGTTAAACGATAATAGTGCGGTAAAGAAGATACAAAACCGTATACGCATAGATGATAAATTATGAGGAGGGTATATGTGGCAGGGACTTATAAATAAATATCATAAATATTTACCCGTAAGCGACGCGACGCCAGTAGTTACTCTAAACGAAGGCAACACGCCTCTTATAAGGGCATATAATATAGAGAAAAAAATAGGTAATAACGTTGAATTATACCTCAAATACGAGGGGTTAAACCCTACTGGTTCCTTTAAAGACAGAGGGATGACCATGGCTATATCCAAAGCGGCAGAGGCGGGTTCTGACACCGTTATGTGCGCCTCAACAGGTAACACTTCAGCATCCGCTGCAGCTTACGCCGCACGTGCGGGCATGCGCTGTATAGTACTTATACCCAACAACAAAATAGCGTTAGGTAAGCTTGCGCAGGCCATGGCCTATGGAGCTGAGATAGTAGCAATAGATGGAAATTTCGATCAAGCGTTAAATTTAGTGCGCGAGATAACAGCTATGCACCCGATAACACTAGTTAATTCTATAAATCCGTTCCGGATAGAAGGTCAAAAAACTGCGGCTTTCGAGGTATGTGACCAATTAGAGTCGGTACCCGATTATTTAGCGATACCAGTTGGTAATGCAGGAAATATAACAGCTTATTGGAAAGGATTTAAGGAGTACCGTGAAGCTGGTGTAACCGATAAGCTGCCTAGGATGCTTGGCTTTCAGGCGGCGGGCGCTGCGCCAATAGTGGAAAATAGGATAATAGAGAATCCTGAGACTATAGCTACTGCCATACGCATAGGTAATCCGGCAAGCTGGAAGGGCGCTGTAAACGCTATAAATGAGTCTAGCGGTCATATAGATAAGGTAACCGATGACGAGATACTCGCGGCTTATAAGCTGTTAGCTAGCGGCGAAGGTGTATTTGCTGAGCCAGCATCTTGCGCTTCAGTAGCCGGTGTGCTTAAGCTAGCGAAAAACGGTTTCTTTAAAGAAGGACAGCGTATAGTATGCGTGCTAACTGGTAATGGCTTAAAAGATCCTGATACCGCTATAAGCATGGGCGGGCAGCCGAAAGTCTGGCCGGCCGATATAAAAGTATTGGAAAAAGAATTGCTTAATTAGAATTATCTGAAAGGATTGGCTTGATGATTAGAATAAAAGTGCCAGCTACTAGCGCCAATATGGGAGCTGGCTTTGACTGTTTGGGAATTGCCTTGGACTTGTACAACATAATAGAGGTCGAAGAGACAGGATGCGGCCTTACGATAACTATACCGGAGGCTGATAAAGAATATATAGAAACCGACGAGCGCAATCTCGTATATATATCGATGAAGCGTCTTTTTGATGAGGTGGGTTATAGACCTAGAGGCCTGAATATAAATCTCATAAATAATATACCCATTACTAGAGGGTTAGGAAGTAGTGCGGCTTGTATAGCAGGAGGTCTTATAGCGGCCAATGAATTAATAGGTCGGCCGCTTTCTAGAAATGATATAATATATCTGGCAGCTAAAATGGACGGTCATCCAGATAACGTTCTACCCGCACTAATAGGGGGTATGACAGTAGCTTGCATAGTGGAAAATGAGGTAAAATATGTTAGGGTAGATTTGCCTGACTATATAAAACTATTGGTCATGGTCCCGGATTTTCAACTTCCAACCACTAAAGCGCGCTCCATTTTACCAAAACAAGTGCCTATAGAGGATGCCGTGTTCAATATAAGCAGGGCGGCATTGCTTACGGCCTCGCTTATAACCGGTAAATTAGATAATCTGCCCGCTGCAATAGATGATAGGCTTCATCAACCTTACCGCAAATCATTGATACCGCATTGGGATGAAATAATGGCGGAAATAAATGTTATAGGTACAAGAGGGGCATTTCTAAGTGGAGCGGGCCCTACCATTATAGCTATACTAGATAAAGATTATGAAAGGATACAAGAACATATGTCCAAGTTTATGACTCAGTTTGAACAGCATTGGAATGTCGACGTTATAGATATATGCAGATATGGTACGGGATTAATCGAACAAGGGAGAGGGGAGATAATTTGGCGTTAATAATACAAAAATATGGCGGCTCATCAGTAGCCAATGCGGAATGCGTTATGAGGGTGGCTAAGCGCATAAAGGCTACAAAAGAGGCTGGCAACGATGTAGTGATAGTTTTATCAGCTCAAGGAGATACCACGGATCATCTTATGGATATGGCATTGGAGATAAATCCTAATCCATCTAAACGAGAGCTGGACATGCTGCTTTCTACAGGTGAGCAGATATCTATAGCGTTGCTGGCAATGGCTATAGAATCGCTGGGTTTGCCTGTTATATCGCTGACCGGTCAACAAGTCGGTATAAAAACCAGCAACCTGCATACTAATGCTAGGATCGAGGCTATAGATGGCAGCCGTATACGCAGAGAATTAGAACAGGGTAAGATAGTAATAGTAGCAGGATTTCAAGGCATGGATGATAATGATGATATAACCACATTAGGCAGGGGTGGTTCTGATACTACAGCAGTGGCCTTAGCAGCAGCACTTCACGCTGATATGTGTGAGATATATACAGATGTGGATGGCGTTTATACCGCCGATCCGAGGATAGTGCCTGAAGCGCGCAAGTTAGCCGATATATCATACGATGAAATGCTGGAAATGGCTAGCCTTGGTGCGAAGGTATTGCATAACCGCTCAGTAGAGCTCGCTAAAAACTTCAATGTCCCGTTAGTGGTAAAATCTAGTTTTAACAATAATGATGGAACATATGTAAGGGAGGAAGCCATTGTGGAGAAGATGGTTATAAAGGGTGTAGCCCATGATACGGATATAGCGCGTATAGCAGTTATAGGCGTGCCTGATAAGCCAGGTATGGCTTATAAGCTGTTTAAAGCATTAGCTGATAATGGCATAAACGTTGATATAATATTACAAAGCATAGGCCGCGGGGGCACCAAAGACATATCATTTACAGTGAGCAAATCAAACTTGAAGCAAGCTGTAGATATAATAAATAATATTTTAGATGAAATTGGCGCTAACAGCGTAGAATACACAGAAGATATAGCCAAGATATCGGTCGTAGGGGCAGGCATGGCTAATAATCCGGGCGTGGCCGCTACTATGTTCGAGGCATTAGCGGAGGAAGGCATAAACATACAGATGATAAGCACATCTGAGATAAAAATATCTTGCTTAATACCTAAAGAGGATATAGAGCGCGCTGTAAAAGCAGTTCATAAGAAGTTCAATCTGGACAAAGTTGCTTGACCTTAAGGCCTCGCGAGCTTATAATATAAACATTGTGTAAGTTGTGTGCCTGTAGCTCAGTGGATAGAGCGTCTGGCTCCGGACCAGAAGGCCGCAGGTTCGACTCCTGTCAGGCACACCAGAAGATTAGATCAAAATAGATACAGGGCTAAAAAAGTTAGTGTTTATGCGGCCTTGTGAGGGTCTTGAATGAAAAATTCAAGACCCTCGTTTTTCATAGATGCATCTCGCTTTTAACAAGAAAGCGGAGTGTTTCTCATTTCAGGTCGTAATCAGTCCGGCAGATAATTTAATAAAGGCAATACCCTATGGACAACAAAATGAAAGAAAGATGCACCATGAAAAATGAACTGCAAACTCTGCGGTTGCTCAGTCCCCTCTTCTCGCATATCTACAGAGAGAACGGATGACGCTCTCAGCCGAAAGGTATACAGCATCAATCGCTCAGTAGAAGAATGGAACAGCTAGCTGTGGGGCGTAACCAAAGTACAAACCAACGGTACGCTTTCTCCCCCTGAGGCGGAAGGATGAGCTGAAAAGCAACCAGACCTTCGGTTTTAGCATGACTGATATGTTAATCTGTATACATTGCGGAAGAAAAATAAAACAGCAGTTTATCGGTCTGCAGCAATGCGAGTGCGGGGTAAGCTAGAAAAAAGATATCGTATACTTTGAACGCACTCCCGATATAGTATTTGCGCTGGAACGGAAAACCGTATTCAAGCCAATAAGTTTCTTCACTCAGAGGAACTCGTTTTGCTTATTGACAAGATACAAGAGGCAATACAAAATAATAAATACTTAATACACTTTGGTATTTAAACTGTTCATAGATAAAGTATTAAGGCAAAGATTGATTTTTGAGCAGCTTATTGTCGTTCATTTCTTTTATTCAAAGTTTGTATAACCGGTTTTTGTTAGCTCCCAAAATAAATATAAAAAACTCTTGACTGTCCCCTTGGGGGCTGGTTTAAAATAACCTTGAGAACAATAAGAATCGTTTTAGGAGGGAAAATTATGCTGATAAAAGAAGTGTGTGAAAAATACAAGTTAACAAAAAAAGCGATAGAATACTATGAATCTAAGAATTTAATACACCCAAAGATTCTTGAAAACGGATACAGGGATTACAGCGATGCCGATATATCTGTACTCAAGGAGATCTCAGTGCTTAGAAAATGCGGCATCAGCATTGCAGATATTACAGAAATAATCCACAGTTCAAACAAACCGGCTGCTTTATCTAAATGTAAGTATATTACAGAATTACGGATGCAGCGTCTGCGTGAAATACAAAAATGCGTGGATAACCTGATAGCAGATTACGATGTAAATCGGGAATTTGAATATCTACAGACACATGATAAGGATTTATATACAATAAAAGAAAAATTAGTTTTTGCTTTTCCCGGAAACTATGGTCTTTATTTATCTCTACATTTTGGCAGGTTTCTGAATGGAACAATCGAAACCGAAGATCAAAGAAAAGCCTATGATGCAATCGTGCAGTATCTTGACGATGTAGAGTTATATTTGCCTGAAGAACTTTCTGGATTTCTGGAAGCCTTTTTCGCTGTGAGTGAAAAACTGGATACCGCAAAGATTGAAGAAGAAATAAATGGCAGGATGCTTGAAATGCTGACGGACACAGAGGGATACTTGGAGAGCAATCGAGAAGAAATTGAACAGTATATTAAGTTTAAAAATTCTGATGAATATAAAAACTCGGAAGCAGGTAAGATTCAAAGATACATGTTGGATTTTCAAAAGCAAAGCGGCTATCAGGAGATTTTTATTGCTAACATGAAAATACTCAGTACCGCTTATGCCGAATACCTGAAACGGGTTGAAGCAGCAAATGATATTTTGCTTAAAAAGTTTCCAGAAGCAAAAGATATGTATGAATTAAATTAAACAATACTGCTGCCCAAGTCACAGAAAGGAGGCCGTCATGCCGAATGGAGTGGTATTATAAAAGTGCAGTATTAAATCTCAAGGGATTATGCTTAATGAGCAAGGAGAGCCAATGAGTTTAGAAGAAGCTAAAGCAGAAAACGCTAAACTTCGTAAAGAACTACATCAAGCTGAGCAGGATGTTAAAATACTTCAAGAAGCATTGAGTTTTTTCGTAAAAAGCCGGAGGAGATAAATAAAGATAAGCGCATGGAGTTTATTACCTCAAACAAGCATAGATGGCCTGTATTAGCATTGTGCAGGGTGCTTCATGTTAGCGAATCCGGCTATTACAAACATGGCGGTCAAAAAATATAGAAGCACAAAAATCAGAGAATCTAATACAGCAAGATTTCACAGCTCAAAGCCCAAATCAAAAATGGCTGACAGATATTACGGAGATAGCCTGTGAAGATGGCAAACTTTATTTAGCAGCCATATTAGACTGTTATGACGGTAGCATAAGAGGATTCAAGATGGATGACAATATGAGAGCAGGACTATGCATAGAAGCATTTGAACGTGCTTGTCATGATGATGGGGCTTATGGAATGATACTTCACTCAGACAGGGGAAGTCAATTTACGAGTCAGGCATTTCGAGAAACGTTAGCAAAGCATGGAGCCATACAAAGCATGAGCGGTACTGGGAGGTTTTATGACAATGCTAGGATGGAAAGCTTCTTCGCCACTCTTAAGAAAGAAGAGCTTTATCAGATAAATACACTGCAAATGAGGATAGATGTATTATGAGGCACATAATGCTGCGTAAGCGATTTGATAGTTTGGGGTAAATACAAATCTTTGCGTTTTCATACTGAACCATTATTGACAACTCCACAGGATAGAATCGCCCGGAGAGCCAGTAAGCGAAAGGCGGCCAAGAAAGCGATGAAAACGGAAAAAGGAAAATACAGCAGCAAATGTGCGCTGACCAAGTTTCTCTGCTGCGGTGAATGCGGTACGCAGTACCGCATGGTCACTTGGGCGAGAAACGGTAAAAAAGTAGTTTGGCGTTGCATCTAGCCGCTTGGAATATGGCACGAAATACTACAAGGGATCCCATGCCATCGAGGAAAGCCAGTTGCACCAAGCCATTGTCACAGCCCTGAACCGTCTAGATGAGGATAGGCCGGTTATCGAAATCCTCAAAGGCCTGCGCCTGGTCATCGGTTCACAGGATGATGACAGCTTCAATGAAGCGGCTGTTCAAAACCGTATCACCGAGCTGCAGAGCGTGATGATGGATTTGCTGGAACTCAGCAAAAAGAATTATTGATATCTGTGCGTTAAACAAAATGAAAACCATTGATCTCAAAGAAAGGAAAATCGTTAATATCAAGAGGATTAAAGATATTATGTATAGTAATGCCTCCAGATTTACAAATGTAAGATAAATTGATAAAATAGTGCAGGAATTTACTGATATGGAATTGGTTAATAGATTTATAATTAATAACTCAAAAAAGTGATGTTCCTTTATTAGTACATCTATTTTGACCTAATGACACAATGAAATACCTTGGACCAGTGATTTGCAGCTTCAGCGGCATTGCGTTTTAGGTTGGGGCTCATATAAGGATAGGTTCCAAATAAGAGTAAATGAAAAAATTGCTGTGGATTATATGCGCAGTATTGGCTGCTGTTATTGGTATTTTTATCGATAAAAGTTTAGCGAAAATGGATTATCATATACAGCTAAAGATGCATAATATCTGTAATTAGGGGGCGAGCTGGAAATGGCCTGGTTGGGGCCGAGCTTATGAAGCAATGAGAGAGAACATAATTGACGTTACTCAATATGATATAGTTGATGACAAAATACCGCCGGCTTTTGACGGCTATAATATTGTGCAGGTATCGGATTTGCATAATCATCTCTTTGGTGCGGACCAAAGCGAATTGGTCGATAGGATAAGGGCGCTTGTGCCGGATGTTGTACTATTGACAGGAGATGTTGTTTATAAGAGGTCTAGGGAGATGGATAACGCTCTTTTGTTTATTAGACAGGTGACAGGCTTTGCGCCTGTATATTTTGTATCTGGCAATCATGACTGGAAGGCCGGCTTTTATGATGAATTAAATTCGGCCATGCGCGAACTGGGCGTTATCGTACTGGACAATCGATTTGAGCCGGTATGCCGCGGCGATGAGCGTATATATTTGCTTGGTCTTGACGACAGGCAGCGCTATGCTATAAAGCATTGGAATAAAGGCTATAACGAGTTTAAGATGAGCCTGGCCGAACTTATGGCAAAAGTTCCCAGCGATGGTTATAAAGTGATGCTGTGCCATAGGCCGGAGATGTTTCCGTTTATAAGTGCGTATGGCGTAAATCTGGTATTTGCGGGGCATGCGCATGGCGGACAGATAAGATTCGCGCATGTTCCAGGCATCTTTGCCCCGGGACAAGGCATTTTTCCCAAATATACGGCTGGCATATATAAGAAAGGTACAAGCCGCATGGTGATAAGCAGAGGCCTAGGCAACAATACCATTGTGCCTAGGATAAACAACCATCCCGAATTAGTGGCGGTAAGGCTGATGAATTCACAATTTATAAAAGCTTCTCCTTATATGCGGCGCAAAGCTCCATATGCTGATGAAATATTATAGCTTTGTGCCGCTTACATGCACACTATAATATAAATTACGAATGGCAGTTAATATAATATTTGTAATGGCTCTTAAAACCATTTATAATAAATGCATAGTAAAATTTTATATATTTTAGGTAGGATCGGGGAAACGAGATGCATGAGAAAAAACGAGATAAGGGAAAACGCTTATCTAAAGTGTTCATTATTATAGGTATAATAGTAGTCTTTATAGTCGGCGGTGCTATTGGCTATGGTTATATGGTATTAAATAATGTAAAGCAGACCAAATTAGACAAAGATGATCTGGGTATAACGCCAAATCCGTCATCTACGCCCGCTAATGCTAGTGATGACGATTCATCTCAAGCTGTGGTATCGGATGAAAGTGTAGTTAACATTGCTCTGTTTGGCATAGATAGCAGAAATCAGGAACAAAGAGGGCGTTCGGATACCATGATGATTGCTTCGATTGATAAGAAAAATAAGGTGGTGAAGTTGACATCGCTTATGCGCGATATGTATGTCACTATACCTGGCCGCGGTGGTGACAGAATGAACCATGCTTATGCTTATGGCGGCCCGGCTCTTGCCATCAAAACGATAAATACTAATTTTAAGATGGATATAAGCGACTATGTTACGGTAGATTTCTTTGACCTGCCTAATATTATAGATGAACTTGGCGGTGTGGATATTAATGTGAAGGCCGACGAGATAAAGCTTTTGAACTCATATCTAAGTGAGGTAAACAGACTGAATGGCGGCACACCATCACCTAATGTAACCAAAGCGGGTATGCAGAAGCTAGATGGGCGGCAGGCACTTGCATATTCGCGCATACGTTATGTAGGCAATGGCGATTATGAACGCACCGAGCGTCAAAGGCGCGTGATGGAAGCGTTGTTACGAAATATAAAGTCAATAAGCCCTGTAAAACTACCTGGTACCGTAGCTAATATATTGCGATATTGTGAAACCAGTTTATCTAAACCTAAGATCGTTGAGCTAGGGATGGCTGTGCTTAGCTTTAACGATAATCCTATGCGACAATATCGCTTGCCTGTAGACGGCACTTTTAAAAGTCGGTCTATTCGCGGTATGGCGGTTTTGGTGCCGGATATAGATAAAAATACAGAGCTTTTGCATAAGTTTATATATGGCGGTTGAAATTTGTGTATAAATGAGGTATGATTAAACTAGAAGCTAGAAAATATAACTCTAGGGGGAATGATAAATATGCTGATGAGAAATTGTGCGGGCGGCGTGGTCTTCAATGGAGATCAGGTGTTTTTGCTAAAAAATGAAAAAGGTGAGTGGGTATTACCCAAAGGAGTAATTCGTGACGGGGAACTCCCAACAGAGGTTGCTTTGCGTCGTGTTAAACAAGAAGCCGGTATAGACGCTGAGATAATCTCCACTGCGGGAGAAACCTGTTACGAATTTTTTTCTATATCCAGGCAATGCCCGGTATGCAACCAAATAACGTGGTATATAATGCGCGCGTTAAATGACGAATATAAAATAAATAAGGATGAAGGCTTTACAGGGGGCGGCTATTTTCCAATTGCCGAGGCGATAAGGCGCATAACATATAGCCAGGATAAAGCCTTAGTGAATTTGTCATATAAGAAATATAAGGAACTAATGACGGCTACTGTATAAATAATGTACTTTTCATATATAACTGTCAGAGATTATGCAAGGGCAGAGTATATAGTTAAGCGTTCCAAGTTCATAGCTACGGTCAAAGAAGTAAATAGCGAGCAAGAGGCAGAAGCGTTCGTATCTGATATACGCGATGAATTTTATGATGCAACGCATAATTGTTACGCTTACAGCGTGTTGTTGAACAACGTCGCGATAAAGCGTTTTAACGACGATGGAGAACCAGGCGGTACGGCCGGGATGCCTATCCTAAATGTTATGGAACAGAAAGGTTTAAGCAATGTAGCGCTTGTTGTTACGCGTTATTTCGGCGGTATCCTTCTTGGAGCGGGCGGTTTGGTGCGGGCTTATTCGCATGCTGCTTCTTTAGCGCTAGAAAAAGCCGGTTTTGTAAAAATGCTTCCTGCTAAAATTGTAATTATAAGGATGCCTTATCATTTGCTAAATAGCATAAACAATCTTATAAATACGTTAGGTGCAAGCGTTTGTGATTCTAAATATCAGGAAGATGTTTGTTTGTCTATATTGATAGAAAGTTGTAAGGTAGATGAGTTCACGAGAGCTGCTTATGAGCTGAGCAGCGGAAATATCGTGATAGATATTGATAAAGATGCTTATATTAAAGGGCAATCAGTTTGATTACTGATTGCCCTTTAAGTTAATTGGAAGGTGTAGGCTGTCCGTTGGAATTGTTATTAGAGTTATTATTGCTAGAAGGCCCATTGTTGCTTCCCGATGGTGTTTCCTCGCTAGCAGGAGGTTGAGTGTTATCGCCTGGCAATGGATTTGTCGGATTATCAGGCGTTGTTTCATTGTTGCCGTTGCCATTGTTGGGCGTTTGACCATTGCTTGGCGTTTGACCATTATTTTCCGATGGCGGTGTTTCTGGCTCTGGTGTAACAGGTGTTTGTTGCTGCTCATACCATTCCTTTGTATGCACGTCGCATTGATTAGCTGGATTATTTGGATCTTTTGCCTCATATTTGCTGTCAGTTACTTTAGCCCTCTGAGCGCTGCTTAGCTCTGTATAATATGGCGAGTTAGACGGCCGTCTAACCATAGCCATTGCTTTAACGCTCTCAGGTGGACAGTATTGCGTGGCATATTTGCCTGATACGCTGCATATTTGAGCGGCTACATGCAAGCTGCATGTTCTTGTTGGCTGCGTACCCCTTATAAAATATTCTGTTTTTACTGTTGAACCTCTTAGGTCCTTATAACATAGATCGCTAGGCAATTCTCCGGACACGGTGCATACCTTTAACTGTACAATGCCACTGGGGACGCTTTCATATATATCCTTGTTTTTAAGCCCTTTATGGATTTTTTGCATGAAGGCTTTCCATAGCCCGCCAGCATTACCTCCTCCAGTTGTATTCTTGCTCATGGGTTTATTATCATCATGTCCCATCCATACGGCAGCCGAATAATAAGGCGTATAGCCTACAAACCAGGCATTTGTCAGGTCATCGGTTGTACCAGTTTTACCTGCTGATGTCATGCCGCTTAATTTGGTTTTTGTCCCTGTACCGTTTGTTACTACTCCTTTCAACATGTCAGTCAGTATAAAAGCAGCCTGTTCGCTTATCACCGCATGCTTTTCTTGTAAGCTATTGTCGAGCAGTACATTGCCATCTTTGTCTTCTACTTTAGTAAAAGCTGTGGGTTCAATATATACGCCGTTATTTGCTATAGCTCCATAGGCTGCTGCCATTTGAAGAGGAGACGCGCCTGCTGCGCCCAAAGAGAGCCCGGCTGGTGTTTTTTCATTATCCGATATGGTTAGACCGAATTTATTAACATATTCATAGCTTTTATCTACGCCCACATCCTGCAAAAGTGCTCTGGCTGCTACGATATTTATAGATTTTTCTATGGCCTTTCTCATAGTAGTAAGGCCGGTATATCCTATTTCACCATCATAATTACCAGGATAACCGCGCGATGATTGCCACCCTGGTATTGGAGCAGGAATGTTTTCGTATGTGGTAGCTGCTGTAGCAGTATGCATATCCAATGCCGGACCATATACACCTAAGGGCTTCATGGTAGAACCTACAGGCCTTTCTGATTGATATGCCCTATTCAAAAAGTTTTTGCTCCATGATAAGCTCAAGTTTTCAGGATCGTCCCGACCGCCTATGAGAGCCTTAACCTGACCTGTATGATAGTCTATTATTACAGCCGCTGTTTGAGGTTGAACAGCATTTGTGATTTTGCCTACTTTTGAAACGCTAGAAGGCAAAGTAGGATAGTTTTTGTAGGATTTTGCTGTGTCTTCTAAAGTTTGTTGCATATCTGCATCGACAGTTGTATAAATTTTAAGACCGCCTACTGCCGTTATATTTTTGGCTTTAGCTTCAGCTTCTTCTTCGCTTAGCCCTTCAGCGACAAATTTTTGAGCTAACTTTTCCGTTACATTTCGCAGAGCATAATCGACAAAATAAGGCATTACAATTTTATTATAATTTTTCATGCTCTCTTCTTTGGATATAGTCTTTATAGGCTCGGCTAACGCTTCTTTATATTGAGCTTCACTTATATATCCAAGCTCGTACATTTTATATAGTACTGTATCGCTGCGCTGTTTAACCACATCTAGCTTATCGGTTCTCCAGGGATTATATAACGAAGGGTTTTTTGTTATACCAGCTAGAGTGGCTATTTCACGTAAGTCGAGGTCTTTTGGATCTTTGCCGAAATAGCCATTGGCAGCTGCTTTGATGCCGTAAAAAGAATTACCTAAGTCAATGGTGTTTAAGTATGCTTCTAATATTTGGTCTTTAGTGTATTTTTTCTCTAAATCCATAGCAAGATATGCTTCTTGTATTTTGCGCTTATATGTTTGTTCTGATGATAACATAGTATTTTTTATAAGCTGCTGGGTTATGGTGCTGCCACCGGATACGCTATCGCCTTTTAGGTTAGATATAAAAGCCCTAGCTATGCCCTTTATATCTATGCCATTATGCTTGCGGAAGCGTTCATCTTCTATAGCTATAAATGCGTTTTGCATCTCTACTGGAATATCTGATATGTTTACCCATTCTCTCCATATCGCGCGGCCATCCTGGTAGCCATGAATCTTGGTTATTAGGTTGCCTTTGCTATCATATATGAAGGATGCTTGGCTTTGTTCACTTATCTTAGTTAAGTCTAGCGGAGGAGCTGCGTCTACATAAGCCTTGCCTATGCCAATAATAGCTCCAATAGAAGCCACTATTGCTATTAGTATTATGACAGCAAGAATCTTTAAGCTGGTTATGAATATTTTGAGAAAGACATTTGGCTCTTTTTTTCTTTTCTTCAGCATCTTATTTTCTTTATCAGAATGTTCGTTAGCATATTTCTGCGTTTTTTGTTTTGAAACCATATTTTTTCCATTGTCTTTATAAGCCATTTAGTTACCTCCCTCTTATAAAGGCTAAACGATAAAAATTTCCTATATTATAACATAATATCTTTCCTCTAAACAAAATACCCCTTTCATGAAGAAAGGGGTATTTTGTGTGGTGCCGAAGGTGGGAGTCGAACCCACACCTGGGGTAAACCAGACCGGATTTTGAGTCCGGCGCGTCTGCCAATTCCACCACTTCGGCATATTCTAACCGACGGAATATATATTATCATAGGTTTTAAATAATTGCAATAGCGAAAAATTAGCATGTTATTATTCTGTGATATTGTCATAGTGAAATTATTTTGCAATAATGTC
>ENA-UPAD01000370-UPAD01000370.1-bioreactor-metagenome-genome-assembly--contig:-NODE-370-length-65580-cov-161.987394_pt1 | contig 65580 bp, 72 predicted proteins | sample MGYA00238179_ERZ772710 | MGnify/ENA primary metagenome ERZ772710 (study PRJEB29004, sample SAMN07631245) | bioreactor metagenome | isolation source: Switchgrass digestor | place: USA: Dartmouth...
TTACTGTATCGTGTAGGAGGCTGATTTTTATTCCTACAAATCGTTGACACTATCAGGCCGATAAATCCTGCTTGACAATAAAATATGTGCGGTGATACAATATTTTAGCGTGCGAACGTGCCTGTTTGCATGCTTTTGTGTTGTTGCCAATTTTATCCCAATCCGGAGGCGTAAATCATGCTTGATGGCTTAAAACGCAGGAACAGGGTCGTCGGCATCAAGGAGACCCGAAAAGCGGCTGAGGAGAACAGGCTGGAATGCCTGATCGTCGCAAGCGATGCGGATTTGCGCGTGGTCGGCCAGCTCAAGCAGTACTGCGAGGAAAAAGGCATACCCATTCATATGGCCGATTCCATGAAACAGCTTGGAAAGGCTGCAGGAATCGACGTGGGGGCCTCAGTGGTCGGTGTTTTGGCAGAGCAAAAAGGGAATTAACGTTTAATCGTTAATTTATAAATTCCATGAATCAGGAAAGCAGGAGGTGAAAATGCATGCCAACGTTTAACCAACTGGTAAGGAAGAACAGGCAGAAGGTGACCTACAAATCAACCGCGCCGGCTCTTCAGGTGGGTTTCAACACGCTGAAGAAGAAGCCCATCAAGCTGAGCAGCCCGCAGAAGAGAGGGGTTTGCACGGTAGTTAAGACCGTTACGCCGAAGAAGCCGAATTCAGCTCTTCGTAAGGTTGCAAGGGTTCGCCTGACCAACGGCATCGAAGTAACTGCCTACATTCCCGGTATTGGCCATAACCTGCAGGAACACAGCGTTGTTCTTATCAGAGGCGGCCGTGTCAAGGACCTTCCTGGTGTAAGGTATCACATCATCAGAGGAACACTTGATACCGCCGGTGTGGCAAACCGCAAGCAGGGCCGTTCCAAGTACGGTGCCAAGAGAGCGAAGAAGTAAGAATTCTTCAACTCACCCAATTCTGTTTGAATACAGGACGAATCGACGTGCGATAACGTTGTTAACATATATATGGTTTGGCTTTCCGCCTGGTTGGGCACATGCGGGTCATTTTGGGCGAACACGGCCTACAATGGCTGCGCGGGCACGCCGAACCTATATTTATGTCTTAATCAACGAGCGCACTGACGTACCCGGATGCATCCGGGACGAGTACCTGTGATACCGGGTGAACACCCGCAGTTATCATGAAAAGGAGGGAAGAATAGTGCCAAGAAGAGGACATGTACCTAAGAGAGACGTGCTTGCCGATCCCATCTACAACGACAAGAAAGTCACAAAGCTTATCAACAAGCTGATGCTGGACGGCAAGAAGGGTATCGCGCAGAAGATCTGCTACGGCGCCTTCGACATCATCAGGGAGAAGACTGGCAAGGATCCCCTTGAAGTCTTTGAACAGGCTCTGAATAACGTTATGCCTGTGCTGGAAGTTAAGCCGCGCCGTGTGGGCGGTGCTACCTACCAGGTTCCCATTGAGGTCAGACCTGATAGAAGGCAGGCGCTTGGACTGCGCTGGATTGTTGACAACGCCAGAAAGAGAAGCGAGCGTACCATGAAGGAAAGGCTTGCTGCCGAACTGCTGGATGCGATCAACAATATGGGCGGCGCTGTCAAGAAGAAGGAAGATACCCATAAGATGGCGGAAGCCAACAAGGCATTTGCACATTACAGGTGGTAATGGTTCAATGCAGCAACAAACGCGCTACTAATCGAAAGGAGGAGATCGATGCCCAGAGAATACAGCCTTGAAAACACAAGAAACATCGGTATCATGGCACACATCGATGCAGGAAAAACCACCACCACAGAAAGAATTCTATTTTATACCGGACGTTCACATAAACTCGGCGAAACCCATGAAGGCTCCGCCACCATGGACTGGATGGAACAGGAGCAGGAAAGAGGCATCACCATTACCTCCGCCGCCACCACCGCTTTCTGGAAGCATTGCAGAATTAACATCATTGATACACCCGGACATGTTGACTTTACGGTTGAGGTTGAGCGTTCCCTTCGCGTGCTCGATGGTGCGGTAACCGTATTCTGCGCCAAGGGCGGCGTGGAACCCCAGTCGGAAACCGTCTGGAGACAGGCCGACAAGTACGGCGTGCCCCGTCTGGCCTACGTCAATAAGATGGACATCATGGGCGCGGATTTCTTCAACTGCGTCCAGATGATGAAGGACAGGCTTCGTGCCAATGCAGTGCCCATCCAGCTTCCCATCGGGAAGGAAGATCATTTCGAGGGCATTGTGGATCTTGTTAAGAACAAGGCCTACCTCTACCGGGACGATCTGGGCAAGGTGATCGATGAAGTCGATGTGCCCGATCATATGAAGGACATGGTGGAAGAATACCGCCTGAAGATGATCGAGGCTGTTGCCGAACTGGATGAGACCCTGCTTGAAAAGTACCTCGGAGGAGAAGAACTCACCGAAGAGGAAATCAAGACGGGCATCAGGAAGGCGACCATCGCCAACATCATGGTTCCGGTGACCTGTGGTTCATCCTACAGGAACAAGGGCGTACAGAAACTGTTGGACTGCGTTGTGGACTACCTGCCGTCACCGCTGGACATTCCGCCGGTTAAAGGCGTGAAGCTCGGCACCGATGAGGAAGACATAAGGGAAACCAATGATGACGCGCCGTTTTCAGCTCTGGCTTTCAAGATTATGACCGACCCCTTTGTCGGCAAGCTGGCATTCTTCCGCGTGTACTCCGGAACCCTGGATTCAGGCTCCTATGTATACAACTCCACGAAAGACAAGCGCGAAAGGATTGGCCGTATCCTGCTGATGCACGCCAACCATCGCCAGGAAGTGGATAGGGTATACGCCGGAGACATTGCGGCAGCCGTCGGTCTGAAGTTCACTACCACAGGCGACACCCTGTGTACCGAAAACGCGCCCATCATCCTGGAATCCATGGAATTCCCCGAACCGGTTATCAACGTTGCCATTGAGCCCAAGACCAAGGCCGGTCAGGAGAAGATGAGCCTTGCCCTGCAGAAGCTGGCCGAGGAAGATCCCACCTTCAGGGTTTATTCCGATCCGGAAACCGGACAGACCATTATCGCGGGTATGGGTGAGCTCCACCTGGAGATCATTGTGGACCGCCTGCTCCGTGAGTTCAAGGTCGAGGCCAATGTGGGCAAGCCCCAGGTATCCTACAAGGAAACCATCCGTAAAGCCGTCAAGGCTGAAGGTAAGTTTGTCCGCCAGTCCGGCGGTAAGGGTCAGTACGGTCACTGCTGGATCGAACTGGAGCCCCTGGAACCCGGCAAGGGCTATGAATTCGTCAACAAGATCGTCGGCGGCGTGATCCCGAAGGAATACATTCCTGCCGTTGACGCGGGTATTCGTGATGCCATGAACAACGGTGTCGTTGCGGGTTATCCGGTTATCGACGTGAAGGCTACCGTTTTCGACGGGTCATACCATGAGGTTGACTCATCCGAAATGGCCTTCAAGATTGCCGGTTCAATCGCCTTCAAGGAAGCCATGAAGAAAGCCGATCCGGTGCTGCTTGAACCCATCATGCGCGTGGATGTCCAGACTCCCGACGAGTATCTCGGCGATGTTATCGGCGATCTGAACGCCCGCCGCGGACGCATCGACGGCATGGAACCCCGTGGCGGCGGACACAACGTGCGCGCCTTCGTGCCCCTGTCGGAAATGTTCGGCTACGCAACAGACCTGCGTTCCAAGACCCAGGGCCGCGCCACATACAGCATGGAACCTTCGCACTATGCTGAAGTGCCCAAGGCCATGCAGGAAAAGATTGTGGAAGGCCGCAAGGCAGGCGACTGAGCATTGATTTGGCGGAACCCTTCGGGTAAGAGGCCGGAGCGGTATTTCCGAAAAGCTCAAAGTATTGAATTAATATGTTAAAAATTATATAATCATGAATCATCAGCGATTCAATGAAGGAGGTTTATTTAAGAAATGGGAAAGGCTAAATTTGAACGCACAAAACCGCATGTAAACATTGGTACCATTGGGCACGTCGACCATGGCAAGACCACCCTTACCGCTGCTATTACCAAGACTCTGGCCCTTACGGACACATCCATTGAGGTAAAGGACTATAACCAGATCGACTCTGCTCCCGAGGAAAAGGAAAGAGGTATCACCATCAACACCTCTCACGTTGAGTATCAGACCGAAAACCGTCACTATGCCCATGTGGACTGCCCCGGACACGCTGACTACGTTAAGAACATGATCACCGGTGCTGCCCAGATGGACGGTGCTATCCTCGTTGTTTCCGCTGCTGACGGTCCCATGCCTCAGACCCGTGAGCACATCCTGCTCGCTCACCAGGTTGGCGTGCCGAGAATCGTTGTGTTCCTGAACAAGTGCGATATGGTTGACGACGAAGAGCTCATCGAGCTTGTTGAGATGGAGCTTCGTGACCTGCTCAGCCAGTACAACTATCCCGGCGATGAGATCCCCATCATCAGGGGTTCCGCTCTCCAGGCTCTGGAATGCGCCTCCAAGGATCCCAGCGATCCCGCTTATGCTCCCATTTTCGAGCTCATGAAGGCTGTTGACGAATACATTCCTACTCCTCAGCGTTCCGTCGACCTGCCCTTCCTGATGCCTGTTGAGGACGTCTTCTCCATCACCGGTCGTGGTACCGTTGCTACCGGTAGGGTTGAGAGAGGTACCCTCAAGGTTGGTGACGAAGTTGAGATCGTTGGTCTCACCGACGAAGCCAGAAAGACCACCGTTACCGGTGTTGAAATGTTCAGAAAGCTTCTGGATCAGGCTGTTGCCGGCGACAACATCGGTGCCCTGCTCCGCGGTATCCAGAGGACAGAAATCGAGAGAGGCCAGGTTCTTGCAAAGCCCGGCTCCATCACTCCTCACACCAAGTTCACCGCTGAGGTTTACGTTCTGACCGCTGCAGAAGGCGGCCGTTCCAAGCCCTTCTTCTCCGGTTACAGACCCCAGTTCTACTTCAGAACCACCGACGTTACCGGCAACATCAAGCTGCCCGATGGCGTTGAGATGTGCATGCCTGGCGACAGAACCACACTGACCGTTGAACTGATCACCCCCATCGCTATGGAGAAGGGTCTTACCTTCGCTATCCGTGAGGGTGGCCGTACGGTTGGTGCAGGCGTTGTTGCCGATATTATCGAATAAGCGGTGCACGCTGAACCAAACAGGGATTACTGCAAAGGAGGAGATTTCGGTCTCCTCCTTTTTGCATGGCCGGGAAGACGGAGCCGGGACAACCCGGATGCCCTCCCGGCATTTCTGTTCCATACCAACTGGTATCATATGGCCGGCTGCCTGTTTCCGGAACCTGTCGGGTGGGAAGATATTTATCAAGATGCTCTGATGCCAACTACCCAAGGCGGCTCGGCCGGCGCTTTGCCTGCAGGTCCTGATTTGGCAAAAGAAACATTTGAAATAGAGGGTATTGCCCTTTATAATTAGGTTGTGCCAAGGGGCAGGAAGCCTTGCGGCAATGAAAGGATGATACTGCATGGCAGACAGGGTTAATGACAGAAACAATAAAATAAGACTCATGCCGCTTCTTCCGCTGAGAGGAATCGTCGTTTATCCGCATATGATACTGCACTTCGACGTAGGCCGGACCAAGTCCATCAAGGCCATAGAGGAAGCCATGCTCGAAGAGCAGCTTATCTTTCTTGTTGCCCAGAAGGATCCCAGCATTGAGGATCCGACTCCGGAGGATATTTATACCTGCGGCACCATCGCCAGGATCAAGCAGCTTCTGAGGCTTCCCGGCGACACTATCCGCGTGCTGGTTGAGGGCATCGGACGCGCCAAGCTGGTTGGAATCGTCCAGACCGAACCTTATTACCTGGCCAGGATCAGGCCTGTCAAGGTCTATTCCATCCGCAGCGGAAAGACCGACATCCAGGCCCTGGCACGGCAGGTGGTGGAGCATTTCGAGCAGTATGCCAAGCTCTCCGGCAAGATATCGCCCGACGCATCCCTCTCCATAACGGCTATTGACGATTTGACCCGTTTGCCGGATGTGATTGCATCCAACCTGTCCATAGCCCTCGATCTCAAGCAGAGCGTGCTGGAGGAGTTATCCCCCAAGCGGAGACTGGAGCGGCTGCTGGACATCCTTGTCAATGAAAACGAGATTCTTGAAATAGAGAAGAACATCAGCAACAAGGTCAGACAGCAGATCGACAAGAACCAGAGGGAGTACTATCTGAGGGAACAGCTCAAGGCCATCCAGAGGGAACTGGGTGAATCTGAAGGTGTCCTCACCGAAGTGGAGGAATACCGGGAGAAGATCAGCCAGGCGAACCTTCCCGAAGAGGTGAGGGAAAAGGCCCTGAAGGAAGTGGACCGTTTTTCCCGCATGCATTCCACATCGGCTGAGAGCGGGGTCATCAGGACATACCTGGATACCATCCTGGAGCTTCCCTGGAACAAGAAAACCGAGGAACGCCTGGATCTGCAATATGCTGCCGAGATCCTGGACAGGGATCACTATGGTCTGACCAAGGTTAAGGAAAGGATCCTGGAATACCTTTCGGTGAGAAAGCTTCGAAACGGGCTTCATGGCCCCATCATCTGCCTGGCCGGACCTCCCGGTGTCGGCAAAACATCCATTGCCCGCTCCATTGCCGAGGCGCTGAACCGAAACTATGTGAGAATGTCGCTGGGCGGCGTGAGGGACGAAGCCGAAATCCGGGGCCATAGGAGAACCTATGTGGGCTCCATGCCCGGGCGCATCATCAGCGCCCTGAGGCAGGCATCTTCCTCCAATCCGCTGATCCTGCTGGACGAGATCGACAAGATGTCCAGCGATTTCAGGGGCGATCCGGCTGCTGCCCTTCTGGAGGTTCTTGATACCGAGCAGAACAAGGATTTCAGGGATCACTACCTGGAACTGCCCTTTGACCTGTCCGACGTGATGTTCATCACAACGGCCAACTACAAGGAAGCCATTCCGAGGCCCCTGCTGGACAGGATGGAGGTTATTGATATCACGGGATACACTGAGGATGAGAAGGTGTGCATTGCCACCCGCCACCTGGTGCCCAAGCAGCTGGCTTCCCACGGTCTGGATGCTTCGAAGGTCCGCTTTGAGGAATCGGCCATCCGGGAGATCGTGGTGCACTATACCCGTGAAGCCGGCGTGAGAAACCTGGAACGCAGCATTGCCACGGTTATGAGAAAGGCGGCCAAGCTCCTGGTTTCCGGGGAAAAGAAGATGGTCCGGATTACGGCCGGAACAGTGAAGAACTACCTTGGCGGCAGGAAATACCTGTACGACAAGGCCAATGAGATGGATGAGGTGGGTATTGTGCGCGGCCTGGCCTGGACGCCTGTAGGCGGTGATACCATGGCCATCGAGGTGAACATCATGCCCGGCGAGGGTATGCTGGAACTCACCGGCCAGCTGGGCGAAGTGATGAAGGAATCCGCTCGCATTGCCAGGAGCTATATCCGTTCGGTGGCTGAAAAATACGGGCTTGACACCAGCTTCCACAAGCACTATGACATGCACATCCATGTGCCCGAGGGGGCTATACCCAAGGATGGCCCGTCGGCCGGCATTACGCTGGCCACCGCCATGATGTCGGCGCTTTCGGGTATTCCGGTAAGGAAGAACGTTGCCATGACCGGCGAGATCACCTTAAGGGGACGGATTCTGCCCATCGGCGGCCTGAAGGAAAAAGTGCTTGCAGCCCACCGGGCCGGAGTAGAAAAGGTGCTGATCCCCAAGGACAATGTGAAGGATATCGAGGAGATACCTGAAAACATCAGGGACAAAATCAAGCTCATTCCCGTATCCCATATGGATGAGGTATTCAGGCTGGCCCTGGTCCGCATGCCCGACGGCCACAAGAAAGTAACGGCGGGCATGCCCGGTATGGAAACGGCGGCCGAAGAAGCGGCCGTGAGCCTTGAACATTGATTTTTTGGGGTAACCTTCGCCGGATAAAACAGATTGTGCTATAATAGGTGCAGGCTTTTTGACCGAAAGCCTGCACTTTTTGCACTCAAAACGGTCAATACAGGCTATATGCATAGATATTTCGGAGGAACGCATGTTAATCATAAAGAACGCAAACATTTACACCATGGCCGGCAGCCGGTACGACAACGGATTTGTGGCGTGCAGCGGGGATAAGATCGCAGCTGTGGGCCCCATGACCGAGTGCCTGGAGGCCGGGCCGGACGATCAGGTGATTGATGCGGCCGGGATGGTGCTCATGCCCGGGCTTGTGGACGCCCATTGCCATGTGGGTATGGTGGAGGACGCCATGGGCTTTGAGGGGGATGATGTGAATGAGATGACCGATCCCGTCACCCCCCATCTGCGTGCCATTGACGGCATCAATCCCTATGACCGGGCCTTTGAAGAAGCCAGGCAGTTCGGTGTCACCACCGTCGTGACAGGGCCCGGCAGCGCCAATGTCCTGGGCGGGCAGTTTACGGCCATCAAGACATGGGGCAGAACGGTGGACGAGATGATCGTCAGGGATCCCTGCGCCATGAAGATTGCCTTCGGGGAGAACCCCAAAACCGTCTACAACGAAAAGCACCAGGCGCCTTCGACGCGGATGGCGACGGCGGCCATCCTGCGGGAGCAGCTTTTCAAGGCCCGGGAATACCTGGAGGCGCTTGAGGAATATGAAAAGGACAAGGAAGAAAACGACAAGCCCGAGTTCGACATGAAGCTGGAAGCCCTGCTGCCGGTGATTAAAAGGGAACTGGTTGTGAAGGCCCATGCCCACAGGGCCGATGATATTGTGACGGCCATCCGGATAGCCAGGGAATTCAACCTGGACATGACCATCGACCATTGCACCGAGGGATGGCTCATCCCCGACGTGCTGAAGGAATGCGGCGTTGACGTCATCGTTGGACCGCTCCTTACCGATCGCTCCAAGATCGAGCTTAAGAACCAGTCCCTGAAGGCCCCGGGCATTCTGGCAGAAAGCGGCGTGAGGGTTGCCATCATGTCCGATCATCCCTGTGTGCCTGTCCAGCACCTCATGCTCTGTGCAGCCCTGTCGGTGCGCGAAGGCATGGATCCCGAGGAGGCGCTGAAAGCCATTACCATCAATGCGGCCCGGGCCTGCCGCATCGATGACCGGGTCGGAAGCCTTGAAGTCGGCAAGGATGCGGACATGGTGATGTTTACGGGGCATCCCTTCGACTATATGACCAAGGTTTACATGACCATCATCAACGGCAGGGTTGTCTATACGCAGAAGAAAGGTTGATCAAAGAGTAGCATGGTGGAAAAGTATCTGACTGGTTCGGAGGAAGAGACCTTCAATCTGGGCGTGCAGCTGGCGCGCAAGCTGGGACCGGGAACGGCCGTGAGCCTGGAAGGAGACCTGGGCGCCGGGAAAACGGCCCTGGTCAAGGGTATCGCCAAAGGCCTCGGCGTGAGGGATACCATTACAAGCCCCACCTTCACCATCGTGAATTCCTATGAGGGGGATGTCACGCTGCACCACTTCGATGTTTACCGGATAGATGATCCGGAAGAGCTTTACGAGATCGGCTGGGAAGAATACTTCAATCCCAACGACGTGTGCGTGGTGGAGTGGGGGGATCGGGTGTCCCAAATGCTTCCCCCGGGTGCCCTGCGGATCCGGATCCTGAGGGATGAAACCCAACCGGACAAAAGAACCATTCTTGTGGAAAGGCAGGACCAGGAATGAAAATCCTTGCAGTAGAAACAGCCACGTTGACGGCTTCTTGCGCCGTGGTGGAAAACGGCCGGGTCCTTGGGGAACTGACCACCTCCCATGCCAAAACCCATTCACAGCAGCTTGTTCCCATGATCCAATCCCTGCTGGAGCTTCTGGATCTGAAGGCGAACCAGATTGACCTGTATGCGGCCTCCATAGGGCCGGGTTCCTTTACCGGACTCAGGATTGGCATTGTAACCGTCAAGGGGATGGCTTATGCCCTGAAGAAGCCGGTGTGTGGCATCCCGACGCTGGATGCCCTGGCTTATTCGGTCAATGATTTCAAAGGGGTGGTCTGCCCCATGATGGATGCCAGGAACAACCAGGTCTATACGGCCATATACAGGAAAAACCATGGCGAATTCCGGCGCGTTTCAGATTACTTTGGCATACATGTCACCGAACTGGCCGGCAGGCTGGATGCATTCGGTGAAGAGGTTCTGCTCCTGGGGGATGGTGCTCCCCTTCACCATGAGACCATGCAAGGCCTGATCCGACAGCCGGTCTTGCAGGCCGACAAGACACTTTTTCTCCCGAGGGCAGCCTGTACCGCTTTGCTGGCTGAGAAACAGGCGCAGGAAGGATCCCTTTCCAGTCCTTATGAACTTGAACCCTTCTATCTCAGAAAATCCCAGGCGGAGCGCATGAAAGAACTGGGCGCTTCGCAAGTGTGAGGTCCATGATGTCGGATCAGATTCTCATCAGAGATATGCGTGAATCGGATCTGGATGCCATGGCGGCCATTGAGCAGGCTTCATTCAGCGTGCCCTGGACAAGGAACATGCTGGAGGAGGAGCTGTCCAACAGCCGGGCCAGGTATCGTGTGCTTGAGTTCCAGGGAGCTGTTGTCGGCTATATCGGCATGTGGCAGATACTGGATGAAGGGCATATCACCAATGTGGCCGTCCTCCCGGAGTTCCGGCGAAGAGGCTTTGCCAGACGGCTCATGCAGGATCTTGTCGATTACGCAAAAGCCAACGGCATCCGTTCCTTGACCCTTGAAGTCCGGGTCGGCAATCTTCCGGCCATCCGGTTGTATGAGTCCTTCGGGTTCCAGATTGAGGGCCGGAGGAAGCATTATTATGCCGACAACAACGAGGATGCGCTGATCATGTGGCTCCGGTTGGAGTAATACAAGATAATTCCGGCTGAGCTCTTCAATCCAGCGCCAGCTGTTATTGCGAGCGCGCGTGGCAATCTCCGGGAGCCCGTTAAAGCCGGCTCTGTTTTTTGTTGCATTTTCGTGTTTCCTCACTTCTGCAGGACAGATCAACATATTATTTAATACAGCTTTCAATTACGGGCTGTCCTTTTCAAATCCCTGTTTTGGACAGCCCGTTTTGAGGTAAACATGAGCAAGAAAAAGATGGAAGGAAGTGCTGCTATGCCAGTAGAACCGCTTCCGGCGAAAGCGCTCCGCAGGGAGTGCGACCCGTCTTTGTTTGATTTCGAGCATACCGGACAGCTTCCGCCCACAAGGGAGCTGATCGGCCAGCAACGTGCTGTTGAAGCGACCGAGTTTGGTCTTGCCATCCAGCTTGACGGATATAACATCTACATGGCCGGCGAGTCGGGCGAGGGGAAGACGCGCTATGCGCTGGAATGCGCCCAGAAGCAGGCAAAACATATGCCTGTTCCCGACGACTGGTGCTATGTCTATAATTTCGAGGATGCTACCCGTCCCAGGGCCATCAACCTTCCTGCAGGCATGGGCCGTGAATTCAAAAAGGATATGGAAGAGTTCGTGCGGATCATCGAGCAGGAAATGGATAAGGCCTTCAACGGCGACGAGTACGAGGCTGAACGAACCCGCATCATCAAGCGGTTCCGTGAAAGGAAAGATGAACTGGTCATGAAGCTCAGCCAGGAGGCGCAGGAGCGGGGATTTCGGGTCAAGCTGGCCAATTCGGGCATCTACTTCATGCCGCTGGTGGACGGCGAGCCCATCAGCGAGGATGAGTTCAACCAGCTGGATGAGGATATCAAGATAGAGCTGACCAAATCCTCCGAAGCGCTCCAGGCTCAGACCGGGGAAATCATCAGGAAGATCCGCGAACTCGAAACAGAGGCGGAGGAAGCCATAAAAAAATGGGAACACCAGATTGCCCTGTATGCGGTGGGGATACATATTGACAGCCTGAAGGAAAAATACATGGCCTATCCGGCTGTTGTCGGATACCTGAACGAGGTCCGGAGCGACATCCTCGATAACGTTGAAGCCCTGGTGGGTGACGACTATGGGGATGATCAGCAGACCATGTTCCTTCAGATGATGGCCAGGAGAGGGGCCGAAGAAAACCCGTATGACCGCTACAAGGTCAACCTCCTTGTGGACAACAGCCATCTGAAGGGTGCGCCCGTCATCGTGGACTACAATCCCACCTATTACAACCTGATGGGGCGGTGCGAATATGAAAACGAATTCGGCACCATGACCACTGACTATACCATGATCAAGCCCGGACTGTTCCATCAGGCCAACGGCGGTTTTCTGATCCTTCAGATCAATGATGTTCTGTCCAATCCCCAGTCCTTTGAGGCCATCAAGCGGACCCTGAAGACCAGGCAGATCATCATCGAGAACATCAAGGAGCAAATGGGGCTGGTGGCCGTTTCGGCCTTAAAGCCCGAACCCATCCCGGTAAACGTCAAGATCATCCTGGTGGGAAGCAGCGAGATATACCATCTGCTCTATCATTTTGACCGGGATTTCAAGAAGTTCTTCAAGATCAAGGCCGAGTTTGATGATCAGATGGATTGGAACCAGGACAACGTGAACAAGATTGCCCGTTTCATCAGCGCCTTCTGCAACAAGGAAGGCATACCCCATTTCGACAGGACGGGCGTCGCGGAGGTCGTCAACTACTGCTCCTGGCTGGTGCAGGATCAGACCAAGCTGACCACCCGTTTCAGCGAAATCGTCAACATCCTGGGCGAGGCAGGCACCTGGGCAAGCATCCAGAACTCGGACCTTGTCACCGGGCTGCATGTGAAGAAAGCTATCAGGGAGAAAATGAAGCGCTCCAACAAATACGACGAGGAATTGCTGGAACTGGTCCGGGACGGGACCATCATGATCGACACCGACGGGTGGGTCGTGGGACAGATCAACGGCCTGTCGGTCATTGAACTGGGTGATTATACCTTCGGCAAGCCTGCCAGGATCACAGCGGCCACCTATATGGGCAAGGCCGGCATCGTGGATATTGAAAGGGAAGTTGAGACGGGCGGCTATACCCATTCCAAGGGCGTCCTTATCCTGAGCGGGTATATCGGCCGAAAATATGCGCAGGACATCCCGCTTTCCCTGACCGCCAGCATCTGCTTTGAGCAGACCTACAGCGGGATCGACGGCGACAGCGCCTCGTCCACCGAATTGTATGCCATCCTGTCCAGCCTGGCGGATCTGCCCATCAACCAGGGCATTGCTGTTACGGGTTCCGTAAACCAACTGGGCATGATTCAGCCCATCGGCGGGGCCAGCTTCAAGATCCAGGGCTTCTTCAACATCTGCAAGATAAACGGACTGACGGGAAGGCAGGGCGTGATCATCCCAAGGCAGAACATCAAGAACCTGGTACTCAACGATGAGGTGGTAAAAGCCGTGGAGGAAGGGATGTTCCATATCTATCCCGTCAGCACGGTGGATGAGGGCATTGAGATCCTTACCGGCGTATCGGCCGGGGAAAAGCTGCCCGACGGCACCTATCCCGAAAACACGGTCCATGGCCGGGTATACAGAAAGCTCAGGCATTATGCCGAAACAGCAGCCAAGTACAAGGAATAAGGTATGACATCATACGAAGTTCATGCAGAAAACGCCATTTTATAAGGTTTGGTTTTTATGGGTGCAGGATCCGAAATCAGGATTCAACTGGAGGTCTGTTTATCCGGCAGGTTCAATGCCAGCCTTGGCAAGGTCCCGCTGTTCAGGCAGAAGGGGTCACACTGGATCAGGATGTACCATACGCAGGAGCAACGCTTCCGCAGACAGGCGGTATTCCGGTGGAGTTCCTGATAGGTACCGGGGTTACCCTCATCTCGGCAGGATTCTCATTAAGGAAAAAAGACAAGAAGGAATAGGAATGGCTATAACCATGAGCGTTAATGAGCATGGGCGGTCTTTCATCCGTGCACAGGCATGGAAACGGGCAAAAGGACCGCCCCTTCCCATATGAAAAAGAACGGATTTGACTTTGTAAGTAAGAGGCTGAAAATTTTCAGGCGGAAGCGTAAATTTTTCTTGCAAATCAAAGAATCCTGTAGTACAATATTTCATGCTGTGACATTGGCATACGATGAAGCTGCAGATGGCAGGTGAAACAGACTGGGAACTGCAGTGGAGAATGTCCGATTCCAAGAAACCGGGCGACAAGTCACTGTACATCATGCATGTTTATTTTTGTATGCTTGTATTGTGGCCCAGGTAAAATCTGGGCTTTTCCTATGATTAGACATGAAACACCCGGCAGAGTGTACAGAGTATAGCTTGTTGCGCCAGCAAAATCAATACTCGAGGAGGTTTGTATATGGCGAACAAACAGAAAATCAGAATCAGGCTGAAGGCTTTCGATCATCAGGTCATCGACCAGTCCGCAGAGAAGATCGTCGAAACAGCGAAGAGAACGGGTGCTAAAGTATCGGGGCCGGTTCCGCTTCCGACCAAGAAGGAAGTTGTGACCATCCTGCGTGCTCCCCATAAATATAAGGACTCTCGTGAGCAGTTCGAAATGAGAACACATAAAAGGCTTATCGATATACTTATGCCCACTCCCAAGACGGTAGACGCCCTGATGAGGCTGGATCTTCCGGCAGGTGTGGATATCGAAATCAAGCTTTAATTCATAAATGAAATATAATGTTAAGTTCGGCCGGCACGGCTGAACCAATGACAGGAGGTATTATTCAAGATGAAAAAATGCATGCTTGGCAAAAAGATAGGTATGACCCAGGTATTCACAGAGGATGGCAACATGGTGCCGGTAACCGTTATTTCCGCAGGACCCGTAGCGGTTGTCCAGAAGAAGACCGTGGAGATTGACGGCTACAACGCTCTCAAGGTCGGTTATGAAGATGTTCCGGCCAAGAAGCTCAACAAACCCCTGAAAGGCCAGTTCGAGAAGGCCAAGGTTCCTGCCAAGAGGTATCTGAGGGAATTCAGGCTTGACGATATTTCCGGTTTCGAAGTCGGCAGCGTCATCAAGGTAGAAGACATGTTCGCCGATGGCGACAAGGTGGACGTTACCGGTATTTCCAAGGGTAAAGGCTTCCAGGGTACCGTCAAGCGCTTCGGAACAGGACGGGGCCGTATGTCCCACGGTTCGGGCTATCACAGAGGCCTGGGCTCCATGGGTGCGCACTCCGACCCGAGCCGCGTATTCAAGGGTAAGGTCATGCCGGGGCATATGGGCGCTGAAAGAGTGACCGTTCAGAATCTGACAGTTGTGAAGGTAGATGCTGAAAGAGGGCTTTTGCTTGTCAAGGGCGCAGTACCCGGGCCAAAGGGCGGCCTCCTTATGATTAAGGATTCAGTGAAGGCAAAGGCATAACGAAATACTGGCTCGGAAGGAGGATATGATATGCCAAAAGTAGATGTATATAATATGGACGGCCAAAAGGTCGGCGATATGATTCTCAGTGATGACATATTCGGCGTTGAAATCAATACGGTGGCAATGCATGCCGCAGTTGTAAACATTCTTGCCAATGCAAGGCAGGGAACCCAGTCCACAAAGACAAGGGCCGAAGTCAGAGGCGGTGGCAGGAAGCCCTGGAGACAGAAGGGTACCGGACGTGCCCGTCACGGCAGCATCCGTTCACCCCAGTGGGTTGGCGGCGGTATCGCCCTGGGACCGAAACCCAGAAGCTACAAGTACACCCTGCCCAAGAAGGTCAGGAGACTTGCTCTCAAGAGCGCTCTTTCCAGCAAGGTTCTGGAGAACGACATTGTGGTTCTGGACGATCTGAAGCTTGATGAAATCAAGACCAAGCAGATGGTGAAGGTTCTGAACAACCTGAAAGTGGATTCCTCAGCTTTGATCGTGCTTCCTGCGGTGGATGAAAAGGTCATCAAGTCCTCCAGAAATATCTGCGGTGTGAAGACGGCTTTGGTGAACACCATCAATACCTACGACATTCTCAAGTACAAGAAGTTCATCGCCACCAGGGAAGCCATCGCGAAGATTGAGGAGGTGTATGCATGATGAAGCGCGCAGAGGATATCATCCTTCGCCCCTACATTACCGAGAAGAGCAATGAGGAAATAGCCGAGGGGAAGTACACCTTTATTGTGGACAGAAGGTCCACCAAGACAGAGATCAAGAACGCCGTTGAGAAGCTTTTCCAGGTGAAGGTCCTCTCAGTCAACACCATCAACTATCAGGGCAAGCAGAAGAGGATGGGCGTTCATGTCGGCAAGACCGAGGCTTTCAAAAAGGCGATTGTCAAGATCGACACCGATCCCAAGCCGGTTACCTATCTGACCAAGGGCGGCAAGGAAGTCGCAACCGCCAAGAAGTATAAGACCAGCATTGAAGAGTTCGGTGTAGGTCAGTAAAGTTTGAGATCATAAAGAGTCGGGCAGGTCGGAGATATAGGATCCGCAGTCGTCCTGATAACGGCCTGTTCCCAATAGAATAAAGGAGTGGAAGAAATGCCAATCAAGAAGTACAATCCGACATCTCCTGCAAGAAGATTCATGACTGTATCGACATTTGAGGAGATAACCAAGAAGGAACCGGAAAAGAGCCTTCTTGCTCCGCTGAAGAAGAAGGGCGGAAGAAACGCCTACGGCAGGATCACCGTGCGCCATCATGGCGGCGGCGCCAAGAAGAAGTACAGAATCATTGACTTCAAGAGGGATAAGGACAATATTCCTGCAAAGGTTACATCCATTGAATACGATCCGAACAGATCAGCCCGTATCGCATTGCTTACCTATGTGGACGGCGAAAAGAGGTATATCATCGCGCCCGACGGACTGAAGGTCGGCGATCAGGTCATTTCCGGACCCGACGCGGATATCAAGCCGGGTAACGCGCTGCCTCTGGAGAACATTCCTGTAGGTACCGTCATCCACAACATTGAATTAAAGCCCGGCAAGGGCGGTCAGCTTGTAAGGGCTGCAGGAAACCTTGCCCAGCTCATGGCAAAGGAAGGCTCCTATGCCCAAGTCAGGCTTCCTTCCGGTGAAGTTCGCAAGATCAACATCAAGTGCAAGGCTACCATTGGCCAGGTCGGAAATGTTGACCACGAGAACATCTCTATAGGCAAGGCCGGGAGAAAACGCTGGATGGGTATCAGGCCAACCGTTCGCGGTGTTGTTATGAACCCTGTTGATCATCCCCACGGTGGTGGTGAAGGTAAGTCTCCTATCGGTATGCCGAGCCCTGTTACGCCTTGGGGTAAGCCGACTCTCGGTTACAAGACCCGTAAGAAGAACAAGCAGAGCAACAAGCTCATCGTCAAGAGACGCAAGTAATAGGCTGGAAGGAGGTTTGTACCGTGAGTAGATCGCTGAAGAAAGGCCCTTATGTTGATGAAAAGCTGCTGGCCAGAATTATTGAAATGAATGATAAAAACGAGAAAAAGGTTCTGAAGACCTGGTCCCGCGCGTCCACTATCTTTCCGCAGATGGTTGGCCATACGATTGCCGTTCATGACGGCCGCAAGCATGTTCCGGTATATATCACCGAGGATATGGTAGGACACAAGCTTGGAGAGTTTGCTCCAACCCGTACCTACAGGGGCCACGGCAAGGACGAAAAAGGGACAAAGCTTAAGAAGTAAGCACTGTCTGAGTGGAAGGAGGAATTGATTTGGGCAGAAAGGTGATGTCAAAAGAGGAGCTGCTCGAGAAAAAGGACGAGCTGCTTGAACAATATGCGAAGACCCGCAGCAAATCCAAGAAGCTTCCTGTTCTGACAAAGAAGGAGCGGAAGGTACTTGGCATCGGCAAGAACGAAGGCCGTGCTGTGGTCAGGTATGCCAGGGTTTCCACCAGGAAGGCCAAACTGGTTATCGATCTGATTAGGAACAAGAACATTGATGAGGCTTATGCCATTTTGAAGTATATGCCCAGAAATGCATCGGAGATCATCTACAAGTTGTTGAAGTCCGCTGAAGCCAATGCGGTGAACAACAACCAGCTGGACAGGGATCGCCTGTATGTTTCTGAGATCTACGCCGATCCGGGTCCGACCCTGAAGAGGATTATGCCAAGAGCAAGAGGACAGGCATTCAGAATCCGCAAGAGGACCAGCCATATTACCCTGGTTCTCAAGGAAAGGGCAAAATAAGGAGGTTGCATTATGGGCCAGAAAGTAAATCCGCATGGACTGAGAATAGGAATCATTAAAGACTGGGACACAAAATGGTATGCCAGCGCCAAGGATTTCAGCAACTTCCTGGTAGAAGACGTCAAGCTTCGCAAGTATATCAAGAAAAAGCTCTATATCGCAGGGGTTGCCAGAATTGAAATCGAAAGGGCTGCGGCAAAGGTCAAGATCAATATTCATGCCGCCAAGCCGGGTATCATCATCGGCAAGCAGGGAGCGGGCATCGAAGCCCTCCGCAAGGAGCTGGAGAAGATGACGGGCAAGAGCGTTCTGCTCAACATCACAGAGATTAAGACGCCCGAGACGAATGCACAGCTCGTTGCCGAGAGCATCGCTTCTCAGCTTGAAAAGCGTATTTCCTTCCGTCGCGCCATGAAGCAGGCCATGTCCAGGGCTATGAAGTTCGGTGCAAAGGGTATCAAGACCCAGGTTTCCGGAAGACTGGGCGGTGCCGAAATCGCGCGTACGGAGCATTATCATGAGGGAACAATACCCCTGCAGACACTGCGTGCAGACATCGACTACGGTTTTGCTGAAGCCGACACAACCTATGGAAAAATCGGCGTAAAGGTATGGATTTATAAAGGCGAGGTTCTTCCCAGCAAGAAGAAGGAGAAGAAGGAAGGGGGAGAAGCGTAATGTTAATGCCCAAGAGGGTTAAATACAGAAGGGTTCAGAGAGGCCGCATGACCGGTAAGGCTACCCGCGGCAACACCATTGCCTATGGCGAATATGGACTGCAGGCCGTAGAACCGGCATGGATCACAAGCAATCAGATTGAAGCGGCGCGTGTTGCCATGACACGTTTTGTCAAGAGGGGCGGTCAGGTATGGATTAAGATCTTCCCTGACAAGCCGGTTACCAAGAAACCAGCCGAGACTCGTATGGGTTCCGGTAAAGGTTCCCCCGAATACTGGGTGGCAGTTGTCAAGCCGGGCCGTGTGCTGTTTGAGATCGCAGGCGTACCGGAAGATATTGCCAGAGAAGCCTTGAGACTGGCTTCCCACAAGTTGCCCATCAAGTGCAAGATCATAGCGCGTAATGAAGAGGTAGGTGTATAGGATGAAAGCTTCTGAACTGAAAGCGCTCAGGGAAAAGACGCGTGACGAACTCAATGAGGAGCTCAACGAGCTCAAGGCCGAACTGTTCAAGCTCAGGTTCCAGCATGCCACAAGCCAGCTGGAGAATCCTATGAAGCTGAGGCAGATAAAGAAGGATATCGCACGGGTGCAGACCATCATCCGTGAAAAGGAACTCGGAATCAGGAAGGCTTAATGGGCCTTCAGGCGGAAGGAGGTTAGTTTCGCGTGGCAGAAAGGAATTTGAGAAAGACCCGCGTTGGCAGGGTTGTTAGTGATAAAATGGATAAGACCATTGTCGTGGCTGTTGAAGATAACGTAAGGCATCCGATCTATAAGAAGACCGTGAAGAGGACAACCAAGTTCAAGGCCCATGACGAGAATAATGAATGCAAAGTCGGTGATCGCGTTCTGATTATGGAAACCAGGCCGCTCAGCAGGGACAAGAGATGGCGTCTGGTCGAGATCATCGAAAAGGCGAAGTAAGAGGAGGCGCAGAACATGATTCAGGCACAGACCTATTTAAAGGCGGCTGACAACACTGGCGCCAAGGAATTGATGTGCATAAAAGTCCTGGGCGGTTCCAAGAGGAAGTATGCCAACATTGGCGATGTGATCGTTTGTTCGGTTAAGAATGCAACGCCCGGCGGTGTTGTCAAGAAAGGTGAAATTGTAAAGGCAGTTATCGTTCGTTCGGTAAAGGGTTTGAAGAGGCCGGACGGATCCGTTATTCGTTTTGATGAGAATGCAGCCGTTATTATCAAGGATGACGGTAACCCGAGAGGAACCCGTATATTTGGGCCCGTTGCAAGGGAGCTCAGAGACAAGGACTACATGAAAATCATTTCTCTTGCTCCGGAAGTGCTGTAAAGGAAGGAGGCTTGGCTCATGGGAAAGTTGCATGTTAAAAAGGGAGATATGGTATACGTGCTCAGCGGCAAGGACGCCGGCAAAAAGGGCAAGGTCCTCGATGTGGATCCCAGCGCCCGGAAGGTTCTTGTCGAAGGTGTGAATGTCGTTACCAAGCATGTTAAGCCGAGACCGAACAAGGGCTTCCAGGGCGGAATCATTCACCAGGAAGCTTTCATATACGCTGACAAGGTCATGCTCATCTGCGAAAAATGCGGTGTTCCTACCAAGGTTGGCAAGAAATTTCTTGATGACGGGAAAAAAGCGCGGGTCTGCAAGAAGTGCGGAGAAGTCATTGACATTATCCGAGAGAATAAAGACTAATCCTTAAGGAGGTTGACACGAGCATGCCAAGATTGCTTGACAAATATAATGCTGAAGTGGCTCCGGCTCTTCAGAGCAAGTTCAATTACAAAAGCCCCATGCAGATCCCGAAGCTTGTAAAAGTTGTTCTCAACATGGGTGTTGGGGATGTCAAGGATAACCCCAAGGCCATTGAGAGCGCAGCCAATGATCTTGCCACCATAACCGGGCAGAAGCCGGTTATCACCAAGGCCAAGAAATCAGTGGCAGCGTTCAAGCTTCGTGCAGGCATGAGCATTGGCTGCAAGGTAACACTGCGTGGAAACAGGATGTACGAGTTTGTGGATAAGCTGTTCAATGTTGGTCTTCCGAGGGTAAGGGACTTCAGGGGCGTCAGCCCGGATTCCTTCGACGGAAGAGGCAACTACACCCTGGGCATCAAGGAGCAGCTGATCTTTCCGGAAATCGAATACGACAAGATCGACAAGGTGCGTGGTATGGACATCACGTTTGTTACCACAGCCAAGACCGATGAAGAAGCGAGAGAATTGCTGACACTTCTCGGAATGCCGTTTGCCAGGAGCTAAAGGAGGTATTTGCAGTGGCGAAGAAATCCATGATCATCAAACAGCAAAGAAAACCCAAGTTCTCAACCAGGTACTATAATCGTTGTAAGCTCTGTGGCAGACCCCATGCGTATCTCAGAAAATTTGGCATTTGCCGTATTTGCTTCAGGGAACTGGCGTACAAGGGTCAGATTCCCGGCGTAAAGAAGGCAAGTTGGTAACAGTCGCGAAAGGAGGTCTGTAACAATGCATGCAACCGATGTCATTGCGGATATGCTGACAAGAATCAGGAATGCTGCGAACGCAAAGCATGAAACCGTCGATATCCCCGCATCAAAGCTCAAGAAGCGGATTGCCCAGATCCTGCTTGATGAAGGATACATCAAGGAATTCACTGAAATCGACGACAAGAAGCAGGGAATCATCAGGATCACCCTGAAGTATGTTGAAAACAAGAAGAATGTCATCACCGGCATCAAGCGCATTAGCAAGCCCGGCTTGAGGGTGTATGCCGGCAAGAATGAACTTCCCAGAGTTTTGGGCGGCCTGGGAATCGCTATTGTTTCTACGTCCAAGGGCGTTATGACGGACAAGGAAGCAAGAAAGCTCGGCGTTGGCGGAGAGGTCCTTGCCTTTGTCTGGTAATTGGATAATCAATAAAAGGATAATAACAGGAAGGAAGAGTTCTGAAAAGGACAGGAAGCTGTCCTCAATCTAAGGACTGGAGGTGCACATAACATGTCCCGAATAGGCAGATTGCCGGTGCAGATCCCGGCAGGTGTGGATGTGACGATCAACGGTCAGCAAGTGACCGTAAAAGGACCCAAGGGTACCCTGGTTGAAACTTTCCACAAGAATATGAGCATTAAAAAAGAAGGAGATACCATTGTTGTCACAAGGCCCAATGACGAGAAGTTCAACAAGGCCCTGCACGGCCTGACAAGGGCGCTGATCAACAACATGGTTGTCGGTGTGACACAGGGGTTTGAAAAACAGCTTGAGATTGTCGGTGTTGGTTACAGAGCCCAAAAGCAGGGAAAGAAGCTCATTCTGACACTCGGATATTCCCATCCCGTAGAGGTGGAGGAACCCGCCGGTATCACCATTGAGGTTCCGTCGCCTGAAAAGATTATCGTCAAAGGCGCCAATAAGCAGGTAGTCGGCGAAGTGGCCGCAAAGATCCGTGCTAAGCGTCCGCCTGAGCCGTACAAGGGTAAGGGAATCAGATACGCCGGTGAAAACATCATCCGCAAGGAAGGCAAGACCGGTAAATAGGAAAGGAGAGTGAGTGTGGCATGATCAAGCAGATTGACAGGAATAAAATCAGGATCCGCAAGCATGTTCGGGTGCGCAAGAAGATCTTCGGCACATCCGAAAGGCCGCGGCTCAGTGTTTTCAGAAGTGCAAAGCATATTTATGCCCAGATAATTGACGATACAAACGGCACCACTCTTGTTGCTGCTTCCACCCTTGACAAGGCCCTGAAAGGAAAGCTTGCCGGCACAGGAAACAAGGCTGCGGCCAGGGAAGTAGGTAAGCTGATTGGCAGCAAGGCTCTGGAAAAAGGAATCAAGCACGTCGTTTTCGACAGAGGCGGCTACCTCTATCATGGCAGGGTTAAGGAACTGGCCGAGGGTGCAAGAGAAGCCGGCCTGGAATTTTAGTCCGGATATCCGAGTAAGGAGGGGAACACATTGCAGTTGCAGAAAATTGATCCGAACACGCTGGACCTGAAGGAAAAGGTTGTTAATATAGGCCGTGTTACCAAGGTTGTTAAGGGTGGTAGAAACTTCCGTTTCAGCGCTTTGGTGGTTGTCGGCGACGAGAACGGCTATGTGGGCGTCGGCAGCGGCAAGGCTACGGAAATTCCCGATGCCATCCGCAAGGGCATCGAGGATGCCAAGAAGAACCTTATCTTCGTTCCCATGGAAAACACCACCATTCCTCATGAGGTTGTCGGTGAGTTTGGCGCGTCCAAGGTTCTGCTGAAGCCTGGTAAGGAAGGTACCGGTGTTATTGCCGGCGGTCCTGCCAGAGCTGTGCTGGAACTTGCGGGCATTCGCGACATCTACACCAAATCATTGGGTTCCAACAACCCGATCAATATGGTCAAGGCAACCATTGACGGCCTTTCAAAGCTCATGACCGCTGAAAAGGTAGCCAAGTACAGAGGTAAGAGCGTTGAAGAAATCCGGGGTTAGGAGGTAGCTTTCAATGGGCAATTTAAAAATTACTCTGAAAAAGAGTACAATAAAGGCAAAGCAGGATCAGAAGGCTACAGTAGCCGCTCTCGGCCTTCGCAAGGTTGGACAGACAGTCGAACAGAAGGACAATCCTCAGATTCGCGGTATGATCCAGAAGGTATCACACCTTGTGAGCGTTGAGGAAGTGTAAAGGAGGTGCAACCGGTGAAACTGTATGAACTGAGACCAGGAGCGCCCAAGAAGGCTCCCAAGAGAAAAGGTAGAGGCCATGGTTCCGGAAACGGTAAAACAGCCGGCAGAGGAACAAAAGGTCAGAACGCAAGATCAGGCGGTGGCGTAAGACCGGGATTTGAAGGCGGTCAGATGCCTCTTTATAGAAGAATCCCCAAGAGGGGCTTCAACAACTACGAGTTCAGAAAGGTATATACCGAGGTGAAGCTCTCCGATCTCGAAGTGTTTGAGAACGGCACCGAGGTTACAGCCGAGCTTCTTAAGGCAAACGGCATCATCAAGAAGATCAACGATGGCATTGTCGTTCTGGGTAACGGTAACCTGACCAAGAAGCTGCATGTTAAGGCCGCCAGATTTACAAAAACAGCCTCCGAAAAGATTGAAGCTTTAGGAGGAAAAGCAGAGGTGGTATAAATGGAAAACTTTCTGGCCCCGCTCAAAAATGCCTGGAAGATCCCGGATCTCAAGAAGAAGCTCCTGATCACATTCCTTCTTCTTGTAGTCTACCGGGTGGGCGTGTATATCCCTGTACCCGGACTCAGCGCCAGCGTTTTGGCCAGCATGGCTCAGAACCAGAGCGGCTTGTTTGGGTTCCTGAACATCATAGGCGGCGGTGCGTTTGAAAACGCCAGTATCTTTACCATGTCCATTACGCCCTATATTAACGCATCCATCATCATGCAGCTTTTGACCATCGCCATTCCAGCCCTGGAGAGGCTCCAGAAGGAAGGCGAGGAAGGCAGGAAGAAGCTGGCCCAGTGGGTGCGTTACGGAACCGTGATTTTGGGTTTCCTGCAGGCCACCTTCACCTATATTGGCTTCAGAGGCGCAATCGTGAAACCCAGCGTACTTTCATATCTGACCATCACCTTCGCCCTGACGGCAGGTACGGCCTTCATCATGTGGCTTGGTGAGCAGATCAACGAGTACGGTATTGGAAATGGTATATCCCTGATCATTTTCGTTAACATTATTTCTAGAGGACCCCAGGCAGCAAGCACACTGTACGGTATTGTCAAGGCTTATTCCCTCGACAATAAGCTGGCCATCGGTATCCTGATCGTGGCAGCCATCATCGTGGTCTTTGTTGCGGTGGTCATGTTCGTCATTTGGGTAACCCAGGCAGAAAGAAGGATTCCGGTCCAGTATGCCAAGCGAGTGGTTGGTCGGAAAATGTATGGCGGCCAGAGCACGCATATTCCTTTGAAGGTGAATGTTTCCGGCGTTATTCCCATCATTTTCGCCATGTCATTCCTGGCATTCCTGCCCACCCTTATCGGACTGGTGGCCCCCAATACCACCAGCAAGTTCCTCCTCTGGATTGCAAACTTCCATCAGCACTGGCTGTACATGGTGGTATATGCATTGCTGATCCTGTTCTTTACTTTCTTCTATACCATCATGGTGTTCAATCCGGTGGAACTGGCTAACAACATCAAGAAAAACGGCGGGTTCATCCCCGGTATACGTCCGGGCAAGCCTACCGCGGACTATATATCGAAAGTGCTGAACCGCATCACATGGTTCGGTGCCTTCTTCCTGGCTATAGTAGCCGTACTGCCCATCCTGCTCGGATTCGTTTCTGGCCTTCGGAACATGTGGTTCGGCGGTACATCGGTTCTCATCATGGTCGGTGTTGCCCTCGATACCATGAAGGCTGTTGAGTCCCAGCTGATGATGAGGCACTACAAGGGATTCCTGGAATAAAACCTGGCAGCGGTACAAAAGCGGGTGTGTACCATCCGCTTTTGCCGCGCCACTGTCAACTGGGTTTTGGCGACGCCTTATAGAATACATTATATTATATATGTAAAAGAGGCTGGATACGCTATGAATCTGATACTGCTAGGGCCTCCCGGAGCAGGCAAGGGAACACAGGCCGTGCTGCTGTCCGGAGCACTCAAGATTCCCCATATTTCAACGGGTGACATCTTCAGGTCAAACATAAAACAGCAAACCGAGCTTGGTAAAAAGGTATCGGACATCCTCGCATCAGGCGGGCTTGTTCCGGATGACCTGACCTGTGAGATCGTGAAGGACAGGCTGCAACAGGATGACTGCCGTAACGGCTTCATCATGGATGGCTTCCCGAGAACGCTCCCACAGGCCGAGATGTTCGAAGAAATGCTGAAAGCCAGGAACCAGAAGATAGACGCCGTGATCAATATTACCGTTGATGACGACGTGATCGTGAAAAGGATGTCGGGCAGAAGGATGTGTTCCTGCGGAAAGGTTTACCACATCACCGGCAATCCGCCAAAGCAGGAGGGCATCTGCGATGCCTGCGGCTCGGCCCTCTATATCCGGGATGATGACCGTGAGGAGACTGTCCTCAGGCGCCTGAAAACTTACCATGATCAGACCAGTCCACTCATTGACTTCTACAGCAAACGCGGTCTGATTATCGAGGTTGACGGTGACAAGGACATTGAATCCACATTCAGGGATATCATGGCAGCCCTTGGGCGTCAACCGGATGGAGTATGAGCATGATCAGTATCAAATCACAAAGGGAACTCGATAAGATGCGACGAGCCGGTGAAGTGGTCATGCACGTCCATAAAAAACTGGAAGAGATGATCGCGCCGGGCGTAACCACCAGGGAGCTGGACAGGGTTGCCGCAGAAGTCATCAGGAGCAAGGGAGCAATTCCTTCGTTCAAAGGCGTGCCGTGTCCTTACGGTGGAATCGATTTTCCGGGAGTCATCTGCGCATCGGTCAACGAAGAAGTGATTCATGGTATTCCCGGGGACAGAGTCCTCAAAGCGGGAGATATCATCAGCATTGACACAGGCGCCATACTGGACGGTTATCATGGGGATGCCGCCCGTACATACCCCGTCGGAGCGGTGTCGCCTGAAGCCATGAAGCTGATCCGTGTAACCGAAGAAGCTTTCAACAGGGGCATGGCGCAAGCGGTGGAAGGAAACCGGATCATTGACATTTCCCGGGCCATACAGAATTACGTGGAATCGAACGGTTTTTCGGTGGTCAGGGATTATGTGGGTCATGGCATTGGTCGTGAGATGCATGAAGAACCCCAGGTACCGAACTATGTTTCCTCCTATAAAGGGGTTCGGCTCTCACCTGGAATGACGCTTGCCATCGAACCCATGGTCAATGTCGGAACCTGGCGCGTCCGTGTGCTGGGTGACAAGTGGACAGTGGTAACGGCTGACGGAAAACTGTCGGCCCATCATGAGAACACGATTGCCATAACGCCCAACGGACCGGAAATCCTTACCGCTCTTTATTGAAATTGCTGAAACTGAATTAGAATATTGAAAAAATAAGAAAAATCATATACAATATTGACTTGGGCTTTAGTCCAGAAACGGGGTGAATGGCTTGGATGCCGTGATCGGACGCTATGTATGGTCCAAGGCCGGCAGGGACAAAGACAGGCTTTTCATCATTATTGATGTGGTTGATGATGCTCATGTCCTGATTGCCGACGGTGATCTAAGGCCTGTAAGCAAACCAAAAAAGAAGAAACTCAAACATTTGAGGATTACCCATAAGATAGCAGATGAGATATCTCAAACGGTTCTGAGTCGAAAGAAGCTGACGGATGCCGATTTGAGGAAGGCGATTGAAAGGTATTTGGAGGAGCAATCGGCTGATTCTGCGTGCGAGGAGGGTTAAAGTGTCGAAGGAAGATGTCATAGAACTGGAAGGTACGGTTGTGGAAGCGCTTCCGAACGCCATGTTCAGAGTGCAGCTGGAAAACGGACATGTCATTCTCGCCCATATATCCGGAAAGCTAAGAATGAATTATATAAGAATTCTTCCCGGCGATAAGGTTACCGTTGAGATGTCCACATATGACCTCTCACGCGGCAGAATTACATGGAGAGGTAAATCGTGATTCAAGTGCCAGCATGATTGGAGGGTTGAGACAATGAAAGTAAAGCCGTCAGTAAAGAAGATCTGTGAAAAGTGCAAGGTTATCCGCAGAAAGGGCCGCGTTATGGTCATCTGTGAAAATCCCAAGCATAAGCAGAGACAGGGTTGAACCACAGCAAAGCAATGAAACGGATTGACAACCGGCGACCTTCAGGGCGCCGGTCATCATTCATAGCCGGGCTTTGCAGTCAGTCGGAAAACAGCGTCTCATGACCGGGTTTATTGGGAAATAAACCGAACAAGGCATAAGGGGTTCTGTTGTGACCTGGATCCCGCATGGTCCTGAATCAAAGGCTATTTTGCGGCGATCGTCCCCGACAGGTACAGCGGACCGTGACGGTGTTATGCCCGGTTGGCAGCAAAATGGTCTAAGGTTGTGTAATATTGGGAAGAATGATTTTTGTATGGCGGCTGATCCCTATGGGCCTTTTCAACCCTGGGGAGCATGCAAAGATCTTTATCATATAGAATAACCCAAATCAAAATGATTAATCAAACAGCTAACCAATCGGAGGTGTAGTGAATTGGCTCGTATAGCAGGTGTAGACTTGCCAAGAGAAAAAAGAGTTGAAATCGGCCTGACGTACATTTACGGGATAGGGAGAAGTCGCTCTCTGGAAATACTGGCTAAGACCGGTGTGAATCCCGATACACGTGTGCGTGATTTGACGGATGATGAGATCAGCAAGCTCCGCGAAACCATTGAAAAGGAATATACCGTTGAAGGTGATCTCAGAAGAGAGATTGCCATGAACATCAAGCGTCTTATTGAAATCAGATGCTATCGCGGAATTAGACATAGAATGGGTCTGCCGGTTCGTGGGCAGAGGACCAAGACCAATGCCAGGACCAGAAAGGGTCCGAGAAAGACCATTGCCAATAAGAAGAAGTAGTCGGGAGGTCGATGAATAAAAATGGCAGCAGCAAAAGTTGTTAGAAGGGCAAGGAAGAGGAAGGAAAAAAAGAATATTGAACGTGGCGCTGCCCACATTCATTCTTCTTTTAATAATACGATAGTTACCATAACCGATGTTCAGGGTAATGCTATATCCTGGGCAAGTGCCGGCGGGCTCGGGTTCAGAGGTTCCAAGAAGAGCACGCCCTTCGCGGCTCAGCAGGCAGCTGAAGCAGCGGCTAAGGCAGCCATGGAACATGGAATGAAGACAGTAGCAGTCTTCGTAAAAGGACCCGGTGCGGGAAGAGAAGCCGCTATTCGCGCGCTTCAGGCAGCAGGGCTTGAGGTTAGTTCGATCAAGGACGTAACCCCGATCCCCCACAATGGCTGCAGGCCGCCTAAGAGAAGAAGGGTATAATGGAGGTGTAGCAATCGATGGCTAGATATACAGGTGCATCTTGCAAGCTCTGCAGAAGGGAAGGGCAGAAACTCTTCCTCAAGGGCGAAAGATGTTATGGAAATAAGTGTGCTATCAGCAGAAGGGCATATGCTCCCGGCCAGCATGGCGCTCAGAGAAAGAAGCTCTCAGAATATGGTCTTCAGCTTCGCGAAAAGCAGAAGGCAAAGAGGTTCTATGGCCTTCTTGAAAGTCAGTTCAGAAAGTATTTTGAAATGGCATCCCGCAAGAAGGGTATCACAGGCGAACTCCTGCTTCAGATACTGGAAACAAGGCTTGACAATGTGGTTTACAGGATGGGATTTGCCACGACCCGTGCCGAAGCCCGTCAGCTTGTGACACATGGCCATTTCGAAGTTAACGGGAAGCGCGTCAATATTCCCTCATATCTTGTAAAGGTAAATGACGCCATCAGCGTCAGCGAAAAGAGCAGGAAATCCGTCAGGTTCAAGGAAATCCTTGACGTTACCGGCTCCAAGGTCGTACCGAAATGGCTTGAAGTCGATCAGGAAAATCTTACGGGCAAGGTCGTTGCACTGCCTACCCGCGAGGATATCGACCTCCAGGTACAGGAGCACCTGATCGTAGAGCTGTACTCGAAGTAAACCTATGGGTTACGATAGCTCTTGCGCTCGGAATTCTAATAACCCAAGGAGGGTTGACTGATGATCGAAATGGAAAAGCCAAGGATAGAGTGTGTAGAGAGCGCGGAAGGCAATACCTACGGGAAGTTTGTCATTGAGCCTTTGGAGAGGGGCTATGGCATCACGCTTGGCAATTCCCTGAGAAGGATACTGCTTTCATCTCTGCCGGGAGTAGCGGTTACATCCATCAAGGTCGACGGCGTGCTGCATGAGTTCACCACCATTCCCGGTGTTGTGGAAGATATGACCGAAATCATCCTGAACATCAAGGAACTTCGGCTAAAGCTCCACAGCGAACAGCCCAAGACCCTGTACATCGACTTTGAGGGTGAGGGCGAAATCAAGGCGTCCGATATCAAGCCGGATGCGGACGTTGAGATTCTGAATCCGGATTTGCATATTGCTACGGTGAGCGGAAACAACAGGTTCTATATGGAGCTCAACGTGAGCCATGGCAGGGGCTATGTTCCCGCTGAAAAGAACAAGATGTCCAATCAGCCCATCGGCATGATTCCGGTTGACTCCATTTACACACCTGTAAAAAAGGTCAACTATACGGTTGAGAACACACGTGTCGGTCAGATTACCGACTATGACAAGCTGACCATTGAAGTGTGGACCGACGGTTCCATAGCTCCCGATGAAGCAATCAGCCTTGGGGCCAAAATACTGAGCGATCACCTGAATCTCTTCATCAACCTGACCGACAGGGCCAAGAATACGGAGGTTCTTGTTGAGAAGGGCGAGCCCGCAAGGGACAAGATTCTGGAGATGACCATTGAGGAACTGGATCTTTCAGTCAGGTCGTACAACTGCCTGAAGAGAGCCGGTATCAATACGGTTGAAGATTTGATCAGCAAGACCGAGGAAGAAATGATGAAAGTGAGAAATCTCGGGCGCAAGTCCCTTGAGGAAGTGGTCCAGAAACTGGCGGCGCTCGGCTTAAAGCTTGCTCCATCTGAAGATTAATGAGTAACAGTAACTAGGGAGGGAATATAAAATGCCTGCACAAAGGAAATTGGGAAGGCCTACGGATCAGCGCAAGGCGATGCTGAAAGGCCTGGTAACCTCTCTTTTCCAGCACGGACGGATAGAGACAACCGAAATGAGGGCAAAAGAAGTCAGGAATATCGCAGAAAAGCTCATTACCCTTGCTGTAAGGGAATGCGATAATTTTACATCCAAGAGTGTCACTGTCAGCGTTCCGGTTGTTGACAGCAAAGGCCGTAAAATCCTGAAAACCGTAACCAGCAAAAACGGTAACGAGTATCAGGTAGTTGAGAGGGAAAAGAAGGAAGAATTGAGGACTGTAGACGCTCCTTCAAGGCTTGCAGCCAGAAGGCAGATCATGAGCTGGGTCTACAGGGTAAAGGATCAGGAGGGTAAATCCATCAGCCTTACCAACAAGCTGTTCGATGAAATCGCTCCGAAGTACAAGGACAGAAAAGGCGGATATACCCGTATGTACAAACTCGGACAAAGAAGAGGCGACGGCGCGGAAATCGTTGTGCTGGAGCTTGTATAAAATACGACTGAATAGAATTTGGGTAAGAGATGGAGAGCGGGCAGGGGTTTCCGTTCTCCATTGTTCTTTCAGGACGGGCTTTCGTGTTGCAAGTCCATGACTGGATGGAACGCCCCGCTCTTGATTTCAGGAACACGGAACACAAATCATGGCAACTGTCGCGGATCAGGGGATGCATATGGTTGAGTTCAAGGATGTCTATTTTGAATATGGGACACATGCTGCCGGGCAGCCTTCCACACCGGCTGTCAACGGTATTACGGAATCCATCCGGGAAGGCGAATTTGTCGTGGTGTTGGGTCGAAACGGCTCCGGAAAATCCACCATGGCCCGATTGATGAATGCCTTGTTGCTTCCCACGGGTGGTACGGTGTGGGTAGATGGCATGAACACGGCTGAAGGCGATAAGATTTGGGAGATCAGAAGAACCCTGGGAATGGTATTCCAGAATCCTGACAACCAACTGGTCGCCACAACGGTGGAGGAGGATCTGGCCTTCGGGCCGGAGAACCTGGGTCTGGATCCGAGTGAAATCAGAAGGCGCATCGATGCGGCAGCCAGGTATGTGGGGATGGAAGAGCATATGAAGCATTCGCCCCATATGCTGTCGGGCGGACAGAAGCAGCGTGTCGCCATAGCCGGCATACTGGCCATGGAACCCAAATGCATCGTTTTGGATGAATCCACGTCCATGCTGGATCCGAGAGGGCGGAAAGAGGTCATCGATTTGATTCGCACCCTCAACCGGGAGAAGGGAATCACCATCATCCTGATCACGCATCACATGGAGGAAGCGGTACATGCCGATCGGGTGCTGGTCATGGACAGGGGGCGCATCGCGATGCAGGGCACGCCCAGGGAGATTTTTTCCCGGGTGGATGAACTGAAAAAACTAGGCCTCAGCGTGCCCCAGGTGACGCAGCTCATGCATGAACTGAAAGCCAAAGGGCTTGTACAGGCGGGAACTGCCCTTACCCTTGAAGAGGCGGAAGAAAGCCTGAAGGCAGTGCTGAAAAAGTCGGGGTTTCATCATCCGGCCCTGCAGGAACCGGCTGTGGCGAAGGAACCCGCAGAAGTGATAGTCAGTATCCGTGATCTGAGCCATACCTACATGCCCGGGACCACCTTTGAGAGAAAGGCGCTCCAGGAAGTGAGCCTGGATATCATGAAGGGCGAGATATTGGGCATCATAGGCCACACCGGTTCAGGGAAATCCACGCTGGTACAGCATCTGAACGGGCTTCTTAAGCCTACCTCCGGCAGCGTTACGGTGGACGGTCTGGAATGCGGCGGGAAGTCCCTGAAGGAGCTGCGCCAGAAGGTAGGTCTCATTTTCCAGTACCCGGAGCACCAGCTCTTTGAGGAAACGGTCTATAAGGATATCATTTTCGGGCTGTCCAGGCTGGGACTTCCCCAGGACGAAATCGAAAGGCGCGTAAAATGCGTCCTGGACATCATCGGACTGTCCGAGGAACTGCTGTGGAAATCGCCCTTTGAACTATCCGGCGGACAGAAAAGAAGGGTGGCCATAGCGGGCGTGCTGGTGATGGAGCCCGAGATACTTGTACTGGATGAACCGACAGCCGGACTGGATCCGCGGGGAAGTGAAGAGGTCTTTGCCATTCTCACCGAACTCAACAGGACCCAGGGTACCACGATACTCATCATTTCCCACAGCATGGAGCAGATTGCCGCCTATTGCGACCGGATTGCCGTGCTGAACCGGGGAAGGCTTGAGATGCTGGACACCCCCAGAAAGGTGTTCAGCCAGGAGGACCGGCTCCGCAGCCTGGGCCTGGATATTCCGGAAATCACCCGGCTTTTCCGCAATCTGCACCGGGCTGGCTATCCGGTGAATGGCCATGTACTGACCATTTCAGAGGCGGTCAGAAGCATTTCAGAGACTATGCTGGCCAAGGAAACGCACAAAGGGGGGAATAACGCATGATCGGCAATATCACGCTGGGACAGTATATCCCGGGCGAATCGGTTTTGCACAGGCTGGATCCCCGGTCCAAGATCATCTGGACCGCCCTGCTCATGGTGGCCGTGTTCATCATCAATACATGGCAGGAATATGTGATGATGGGCGCCTTTGTCGCCATCCTGCTCGTCATCAGCGGTATTCCGATCAAGCAATCCCTGAAAGGCATCAAGCCCCTGATGCTGATCCTGGCCATAACTGCCATCCTGAACATCTTTTTTGTCCAGGGTACGCCGCTGGTAAAGATTGGGCCCGTGGTAATTAGCTATGAAGGCCTTCTTTCGGCGATAATGCTGTTCTTCAGGCTTGTGATGCTGGTTATTGTGGCGTCGCTGATGACCCTGACCACCACGCCCATGGCCATGACCGACGGAATTGAACGCATGATGAAGCCCCTGGAACGGGTGGGGGTTCCTGCCCATGAGATCGCCATGATGATGTCCATCGCTCTCCGGTTCATTCCCACCCTCATGGAGGAGACCGAGCGCATCATGAAGGCGCAGGCTTCCAGAGGAGCGGATTTTGATACGGGAAATATCCTGAAACGGATCAAGAGCTTTATACCGGTTCTGGTTCCCCTTTTCGTCAGCGCCTTCAAGCGTGCCGATGAATTGGCGGAGGCCATGGAAGCAAGATGTTACTGCGGCAGCAAGGGCAGAACGCGACTGAAACAGATCCGGTTTACCCGGCTGGATCTGGTTGCAAGCCTGGCGGGCATCCTGTTCCTCCTGATCCTTTTCGGAACGCGCTTTTTGATGATCTCCCACTGAACCTGTGACAGATTTTGAGAACTTTTTGTTATTAAAAGGGAATAGCGGGTATATGATCATATTGAAGGCGCATGATTCATCCGTGCCGATCTCAAAAACAACATGATTTTGGGAGGACGATGCGCTCTCATGTATATCTCGGTGAACGTTATCAAAGAAAAAAGTTTTGATCCTGTCTTCAAGGTCAGGGTCAGCTACCAGGATCAGGAGGTTTCCTTCAGTGACGTTGTGGTGGAGGTCTTAAGACAGCCGCCCAAGGTCACCATCAATTATCCGGAGGAGATACGGAGCGTACTTCCGAATATCAATGTCAAAAAGCTGGAACTGGAGATCCTGAACAAGATTGCCGAGTTCCTTCTGCTCAATGCGCGTGCATGAACACAGGGTTCCTTTGGGGAACTTTTTTTTATTCCAGGTATTCTCCCTTTTTTTGAACGTAAAGATTGCCCGATGTGTCCACTGCAGCATAGAAGACCATCCGGTAATCGGAAATGCCTCGCTCTTTCAGCTGCTGGTCCAGCCAGTTTTTGTCGATGTTCATTTTCTTCATGGTCTCTTCCATCAGGATTCCGTCAATGATCAGATCGATGGTGCATCCCTCGTATTTCGTTTCGATCTTCAGATCCTCAGGTGTGACCGGGCGCTTCTGGGACTTGAGGATGACGCTCAGCTGACCGTTGGTTTCCAGGATTGCATACTCCACGTCGCTGACGTTCTGAACGCTGTGGAATCTGAGCTGTTCCAGGAGCTCATTGATAGTGCACATTTCCTTGCGCATGGTCTTTTCAAGCATCCTGCCGTTACGGATCACGACGGTGGGCTTTCCGCAGATGTAGCCTCTTATCCTCACACCCTTGATGGAAATGTAGGAGATCAAAAGCTGGCAGGTGACCAGCACGGCGATGGGGATGAGGGCGTGGTGGAGCTTCCGGTCATCCTCGGTCAGAGGCAGTGCCGCAAGCTCCGAGATCATAACGGCTACGGCAAACTCAAAAGGCTGAAGCTGGCCGATCTGCCGCTTGCCCATAAGGCGCATGCTGACAATTATCACAATGTACAATAGCAGGGTCTTCCAGATCAAAGGCAGAATGCCTTCCAACTGATACAACCTCCGTCACAGGGAATGCATGAATTAGTGTGTCCCTGTCCAGCACGGATCATGCAGGGAGGCGTTTTCCGGGAAAGGCCGGCAGGAATGGTTCCCGGGATTTACAGAATAAGCCCTGCCGGCCGGAAAGATAAGACATGCGAAGAAAACCACAGGTTATGGTGCATCTCCCTCAGCCAGGAGCGATGCCAGCGGGGGGCATTCCTCCCGGAGGATGGAGTACAGTTTCAAATCGTGATAAACCCCGTTGTGGAAGGTGGCCTGACGCATGGTTCCCTCATAGGTGAACCCGCATTTTTCCACCACGCGGGCGCTTGGAAGATTTCCGCTCATCACATTCACCTGGAGCCTGTTGATGGGCCAGACAGCGAACAAATAGGCGCAGAACAGCATGAGGGCCTCAGTCATATAGCCCATGCCCGCGTATTTCAAATCGAACAGCTCGTAGCCGACCTCATAGCCCGACTGGTAGTCCAGACCTTTAAAATAGAGTATCTCACCCACATAGTCCCCTTCGTGGGAAAGGATCAGCATGCGTCCTTCGTCGCGGGACCAGAAGCCGGTCTCCCTGTATTCTTCCCTGAATTTGTTCAGGGGAGGGATTTGCAGGTGCCAGTATGGCCCTTTTTTATTGATGTCGGTGATGAGTTCGTATATGTGATCCACTTCTTCCGGGGAAACGGTTTTCAGGATGACTTTCTTTCCTCTAATCATGGCTTGTCCTCTCTTTGCGTGAAAAACAACCTTTTATTGACCATGCCATCATTATATCATATAATGAATGCGATCTCCGAACAACTGCAAAATGCCCCGAATCATGGTATTTTGCAGGATTCAGGAAAATAACGCAGGTTTATCGCTTATTATTGCATATAAAAGCGCCCAGAATGCAGAAGGAAGAATGGCCAAAGGCCGAGGGTGCCTGCCGCCGTGTCCGACAATACCCTTTGGCGTCTGAGGCGGAATTTCAGGGAGGATGTCCATGTACTACATAGGGATTGATTTGGGCGGAACCAATATTGCCGCCGGGATTGTGGATGAGAACGGGTCCATTGTCAGGAAGGGCAGTGTTCCTACAGGGAGGACCCGTGCTTCCGAAGCGATTGTCGAGGATATGTGCGCCCTGGTGAAACAGCTCATGGAGGAAGCGGGCCTTAAGGAGGACCAGATCCATTCCATAGGCATTGGAAGCCCGGGTGCACCCGACAGGAAGAACGGCATCATCATCTATAACAACAACCTGGGCTTCAGGAATGTACCCATTCGGGATCTCTTCCAGAAGCATTTCAACCTTCCCGTATACCTTGAAAACGACGCCAACTGTGCAGCCATTGCCGAAAGCGTGGCAGGCGCCGCGAAAGGCGACCCCTATGCGGTGGTCATCACCATCGGAACAGGAATAGGCGGCGGCGTGATCATCGATAATAAGCTGTATATCGGTTTCAACGGCGCAGGCGGCGAGCTGGGGCATGTTGTGATTCAAATGAACGGCGAAGCATGCACCTGCGGACGGAAAGGCTGCTGGGAGGCCTACTCCTCGGCAACCGCCCTGATTCGCCAAACCATCCGGGCGGCAGAAGAGAATCCCCAGTCGGCCATCCACAAGCTGGTCAACGGTGATCTGAGCAAGATCAATGCCAAAACCGCCTTCGACGCTGCACGACTTGGCGATGAAACCGGTAAAAAAGTGGTGGATCAGTATATAGAAATGCTGGCAGAGGGTCTGGCCAACATGATCAACATCTTCCAGCCCAATGTTGTGGTGCTGGGCGGCGGCGTTTCAAAGGAAGGGGAGTACCTGCTCGCCCCCTTAAGGGAAAAGCTGAAGGGCAGGACCTATTGTGCCGAGGGCCTCGAGAACCCGCGCCTTGTGGCCGCCCAAATGGGCAATGATGCCGGCATTGTAGGGGCCGCGTTCATATCCAGGGCCTGAATCGAACATGATTGAGCAGCGTTTGTAAGGTCTGATTCATGAGAAACATCAAGCTTATTTTGGAATACGACGGTTCCAAATATCACGGATGGCAGTACCAGGACAATGCCTGGACGGTTCAGCAGGAGCTGGCTGAGGCCATCAGAAAGCTGACCGGTGAGACGGTGATGCCCGACGGTGCCGGAAGGACTGATGCCGGCGTTCATGCCCTGGGGCAGGTGGCCTGCTTCAAAACGCAATCCAACATTCCTGCCGAGAAATTCGCCCTAGCCCTCAACAGCCTTTTGTCGCCGGGGGTCTGCGTCCTGCGTTCGGAGGAGGCGCCCCTCGACTTCCACCCCAGGTTTTCGGCAAAAGGCAAGCATTACCGCTACCTGATCCTGAACAGGAAGCAGCGCTCACCGCTTTGGGAGAACCGGGCCTGGCATGTGCGGGATGAACTGGATCTGGAGGCGATGGCCAAAGCTGCCAGCTATCTTGAAGGAACCCATTATTTCCGGGCTTTCTGCGCTTCAGGACACCAGAACAAGACCTTTGAGAGGACCATCACCCATTCCGCCTGGACCTTTCAGGGTGAAATCCTGTGTTATGACACCAAGGGAAATGGGTTTCTGTATAACATGGTCCGCATCATGACCGGTGCCATGGTGGATATTGGCAGAGGGCGCTACGCGCCGGAGGTCATCCTGGAGGCGTTTGAGACGGGCGACAGGAATACCCTGGGGATGACAGCCCCAGCCATGGGGTTGTACCTGGTGGAGGTCTTCTATTAGAATGGAAAGTGAGGCTGAGGCGCGGATGCTTTTGCCGGGCCGGCTAACGGCCAGGCAGAGGTTTTTCGTGTGCAAGGGGGAGCAAGGCGATGAAAATGTCCGGCAAGCTGTATAAGGGCGCAACCATCCTTGATGAAAGGATCGTGGACGTGGACGATGAATCGGGCACCTACCAGGACCGCCTTGAGCAATGCCTGGTGGCATTATGCTCCCAGCTGTCCATCGAAGTGCCCCTCTGGCTAACGAAAAACACAAGGGAGTATGTCCGGTTCCGGCGGACATCCTTCAATGCGGACCAGTTCTTCAGTGCGGTCCATTTTGACAGGTTTGAGATACGGATTGTCGAATAACGTTGAGGTGGTGTTTGATACAGGCGCTGATCGGCAGTTTTTTGCCCAATAAAAAAATCAACGCCTTCTATTGACATTGATTTTTCACTGTGTTAGAATTATTAACTGCATTATTGTAAATGACGTGTTGTATTTGGCTTTTGATTTGTGCATATTCACCGTAGTTTATTCATCCCTAGTATAGCACAATTGTATGAACAGTACAATACATGTCAATAATCTTTTGGGAACTTAAAAATATAGAGCGGGAGAATGATACTTTGGAGTGTATTGTTTGCATGCATAATCCAACCGGCCAATTACTTGCGGAAAATCAAGCATAGCCGCCGGAACAGATTGATCTTTCCCCCTTCTATATTTTTATGTTTTTTTGCCTAATTAATGAGTCCGACGAGGTGATATGAATGGTTCATCCGGTCAAATTTGGCAGGACGACGCGCATGAGTTATGCCAGAATCGAAGAAGTCCTTGAAATGCCCAATCTGATTGAAGTCCAGAAAAACTCATACAAGCATTTTCTCGAAGAAGGTCTCAGGGAAGTTTTAAGGGATGTTTCTCCCATAACTGATTATACCGGAAATTTAATCATGGAATTCATCGACTACACCCTCGAAACCGACAACATCAAGTACACGGTCGAGGAGTGTAAGGAGAGGGACGCCACCTACTGCGCGCCCCTTAAGGTGAAGGTCCGCCTGATCAACAAGGAGACGGGCGAGGTCAAGGAACAGGAAATCTTTATGGGTGATTTCCCGCTTATGACCGAAACCGGAACCTTCGTCATCAATGGCGCCGAGCGTGTTATCGTCAGCCAGCTGGTCCGCTCCCCGGGCGTTTATTATGCCAGGGAGAAGGACAGGTCCGGCAATAACCTCTTTTCCAATACGGTTATTCCCTATCGCGGCGCCTGGCTCGAATATGAAACCGATTCTGCCGAGGTCGTCTATGTGCGCATAGACAGGACCAGAAAGCTGCCTATCACCCAGTTCCTGCGCGCTTTGGGCTACGGTACCGACGCGGAGATCCTTGATCTTTTCGGTGAGGAGCCCAAGCTTCTGGCCACCATTGCCAAGGATGGTACCAAGAACAGGGAAGAAGGACTCTTTGAAGTGTACAAGCGCCTCCGTCCGGGTGAACCGCCCACCGAGGAGAGCGCCAGCACGCTTATCAACAATCTTTTCTTTGATCCCAAGCGCTATGATCTGTCCAATGTTGGCCGCTACAAGTTCAACAAGAAGCTTTCTCTTGCCAACCGGATCAGGAGCCAGATAGCGGCTGAGGATATTAAAGATAATAATACAGGAAAAGTCATTGTCAAGGCCGGAGAAGAAATCACCGAGGAAAAGGCATGGAAGATCCAGAATTCAGGAACCAATGTGGTTCATGTGGATGTGGAGGGCAAGCCGGTTAAGGTTATCGGTAACCTGACCGTGGATATGTCCGGCTATGTGGGCTTCGATCCTGCCAGGGCCGGTATTTCCGAAAAGGTCCGCTACGATGTCCTCATGGAGATCCTGAGCAAGTACAAAAAGGCCAAGGAAGAAGAGCTTATCGCCGTGCTCAGGGAAAACAGGGACCGCCTGATGCCCAGGCACATCACCAGGGAAGATATTATTGCCACCGTCAACTATCTCTTTAACCTGGATCATGGCATTGGCCATGTTGACGATATCGATCACCTGGGGAACAGGCGTCTCCGCTCAGTGGGAGAGCTCCTGCAGAACCAGTTCCGCATCGGGCTTGCCCGTATGGAGAGAGTGGTCCGCGAAAGGATGACCATCCAGGATATCGATGCGGCAACCCCCCAGGCGCTCATCAACATCCGTCCGGTTGCTGCAGCCATCAAGGAATTCTTCGGTTCCAGCCAGCTGTCCCAGTTCATGGATCAGACCAACCCGCTGGCAGAGCTGACCCACAAGCGCCGTCTGAGCGCCCTGGGTCCCGGCGGTCTGTCCCGTGACCGGGCAAGCTTCGAAGTGCGTGACGTTCACCACTCCCACTATGGACGCATGTGCCCCATTGAGACCCCGGAAGGTCCCAACATCGGTCTCATTGGTTCCTTGAGTACTTATGCCCGCGTCAATGAGTACGGGTTCATCGAAACACCTTACCGGAAGGTGGTAAACGGCCAGGTTACCGGCGAAACCGAATACATGACAGCCGACGAGGAGGATCCCTACATCATCGCGGAAGCCAACGAGCCGCTTGATAAGAACGGGTATTTCGTCAACAAGCGCGTCGGCTGCCGCTTCCAGGATCAGATCATCGAAGTGGATCGGGATAAGGTCGAGTACATGGACGTTTCCCCGAAACAGCTGGTTTCCGTGGCAACGGCTATGATCCCGTTTCTGGAAAACGACGACGCGAACCGCGCCCTCATGGGCTCCAACATGCAGCGCCAGGCTGTGCCGCTGATCAAGCCCGAAGCGCCCATCATTGCCACCGGTATTGAGTACCGGGCCGCAAGGGATTCCGGTGTCTGCATCATCGCCAGGAATTCGGGTGTGGTGGAGAAGGTTACCGCCAACGAAATCGTCATCCGGACCAATTCCGGTACCAAGGACTACTACAAGCTCCTGAAATATCAGCGCTCCAACCAGGGCACCTGCATCAACCAGCGCCCCATTGTCAGGAAGGGCGATGTGGTTGAAGAGGGCGATGTCATTGCCGACGGTCCGTCCACTGAAAACGGCGAGATCGCGCTTGGCAAGAACGTCCTGATCGGGTTCATGACCTGGGAAGGCTATAACTACGAGGACGCCATCCTCATCAGCGAAGAGCTGGTACGGGATGATGTCTATACATCCATACACATCGAGGAATATGAAGCTGAATCCCGCGATACCAAGCTGGGTCCCGAAGAGATCACCCGCGATATTCCCAATGTGGGTGAGGATTCCCTCAAGGATCTGGATGAGAGGGGTATTATCCGCATCGGTGCCGAGGTGCGTTCAGGCGATATCCTGGTGGGCAAGGTCACCCCGAAGGGTGAGACCGAGCTGACAGCCGAAGAGCGCCTGCTCAGGGCTATCTTTGGTGAAAAGGCCAGGGAAGTCCGCGACACCTCGCTGAGAGTGCCCCACGGCGAGTCGGGTATTGTTGTGGATGTGAAGGTGTTCACCCGCGAGAACGGCGACGAGCTGCCGCCTGGAGTGAACCAGCTGGTGCGCGTCTACATCGCGCAGAAGAGAAAGATATCGGTAGGCGACAAGATGGCCGGACGCCATGGTAACAAGGGCGTTATTTCCAGGATCCTGCCTGTTGAGGATATGCCCTTCCTGCCGGACGGCACACCGCTGCAGATCGTGCTGAATCCGCTGGGCGTTCCGTCCCGTATGAATATCGGTCAGGTACTGGAGACACATCTGGGTTATGCGGCCAAGGCGCTGGGCTGGAAGGTGGCCACCCCTGTATTCGACGGCGCCAATGAGCAGGACATCTTTGAGACGCTGAAACTGGCCGGGCTCCCCGAGGACGGCAAGACCGTGCTCTATGACGGCCGGACCGGTGAACCCTTCGACAACCGCGTCACCGTTGGATACATGTACTTCCTGAAACTGGCCCACCTGGTTGACGACAAGATCCATGCCCGTTCAACCGGTCCCTACTCCCTGGTTACCCAGCAGCCCCTGGGCGGTAAGGCCCAGTTCGGCGGTCAGCGCTTCGGTGAAATGGAAGTGTGGGCCCTCGCCGCTTATGGTGCTGCCTACTCGCTCCAGGAAGTCCTCACGGTCAAATCCGACGACGTGGTTGGCCGTGTGAAGACCTACGAAGCCATCGTCAAGGGCGAAAATGTGCCTGAACCCGGCATTCCTGAATCCTTCAAGGTCCTGATGAAGGAACTGCAGAGCCTGTGCCTGGATGTAAAGGTATTCAGCGATCAGAACGAAGAGATCGAGATCAAGGAATCGGTCTTCGATGACCTGGAGGAGCTGGATGTCAACATCGAGGGCCGTGAGGATGAGACCGCATCCTATCTGGACTTTGAGGATGAGGAAAGCAAAGATGTGATAGATGACGAGTTTGAGATTGACGCCATCAGCGAGGCCGAGTTCAACGCGGCCGATGAGCTGAACGAGGATCTGGTCACCGACCTGCTTGGCGGGGGCGATCTGATCTCAGACGATGACGATGAGATATAGGAGGGTGACGGGCGATGTTTGAACTGAACAATTTCGATGCCATACAGATTGGCCTGGCTTCCCCGGAGAAAATCAGGGAATGGTCCCGGGGAGAGGTCAAAAAACCGGAAACCATCAACTACAGAACGCTGAAGCCCGAGAGGGACGGCCTGTTCTGTGAAAGGATCTTCGGTCCCACCAGGGACTGGGAATGCCATTGCGGCAAGTACAAGAGGGTCCGCTACAAGGGGATCATCTGTGACCGTTGCGGCGTTGAAGTCACCCGTTCCAAGGTAAGGCGCGAAAGGATGGGCCATATTGAACTGGCCGCTCCCGTATCCCATATCTGGTATTTCAAAGGCATCCCGAGCCGCATGGGCCTGCTTCTGGACATGTCCCCGAGAGCCCTTGAAAAGGTGCTGTATTTCGCGGCCTATGTGGTCATTGATCCCGGTACCACACCGCTTGCCTACAAGCAGGTATTGAACGAGAAGGAATACCGGGAAAGCCTTGAGAAGTTCGGCAGCAATTTCCGCGCCGGCATGGGCGCCGAAGCCATTAAGGAACTTCTGCAAAACCTGGACCTGGATAAGATGTCCAAGGAACTCCGCGAGGAGGTTGAAACCTCCAACGGCCAGAAGAAGGTGCGCGCCATCAAGCGCCTTGAGGTGGTGGAAGCCTTCCGTGCTTCAGGGAATAAGCCCGAATGGATGATCCTCGACGTCATTCCGGTCATTCCCCCGGAACTTCGCCCCATGGTGCAGCTGGACGGCGGACGCTTTGCCACATCCGACCTGAACGATCTCTACCGCCGCGTCATCAACCGTAACAACCGCCTGAAGAGGCTTCTGGACCTGGGCGCTCCGGAGATCATCGTAAGAAACGAGAAGAGAATGCTCCAGGAAGCCGTTGACGCCCTGATAGACAATGGCCGCCGCGGACGTCCCGTTACCGGCCCCGGCAACAGGCCGCTGAAATCCCTTTCCGATATGCTCAAGGGTAAGCAGGGGCGCTTCCGTCAGAACCTCCTGGGTAAGCGCGTGGACTACTCCGGACGTTCGGTTATCGTGGTTGGTCCCGAGCTGAAGATTTATCAGTGCGGTCTTCCCAAGGAAATGGCGCTGGAGCTGTTCAAGCCCTTTGTGATGAAGAAACTGGTGGAAAAAGGGCTTGCCCATAACATCAAGAGCGCCAAGAGAATGGTGGAGCGCGTAAAGACCGAGGTATGGGACGTCCTCGAAGAAGTGATCAAGGAGCATCCCGTGCTTCTGAACCGTGCGCCTACGCTCCACAGGCTGGGTATCCAGGCCTTCGAGCCGGTGCTGGTTGAAGGTCGCGCCATCAAGCTCCATCCGCTGGTTTGTACCGCATACAACGCCGACTTCGACGGCGACCAGATGGCCGTACACGTTCCGCTGTCGGCCGAGGCACAGGCGGAAGCCCGCTTCCTGATGCTGTCCGCCAACAACCTCTTGAAGCCTCAGGACGGTAAGCCGGTTGTCGTTCCCACCCAGGACATGGTTCTGGGCAGCTACTACCTGACCATGGAGAAGGAAGCCGTGAAGGATGAGAACGGCAATGTGATCAACGGTGTTGTCGGAGAGGGCAAGGTCTTCTCGTCTCCCGAGGAGGCGCTGATGGCCTATCAGAATGGCTATGTCAGCCTCCATGCCAGGATCAAGGTGAAGAGAACCCTTGAAATAGATGGTGTCAAAAAGTCCAAGGTCATCAATACCACTGTGGGCAAGATCATCTTCAACAGTGCTATCCCGCAGAACCTTGGATTTGTGGACAGGACCAATCCTGAAACCATGTTCGACTACGAAGTCGATTTTGTGACAGGCAAGAAGGAACTGGGCAAGATCATCGATCGCTGCATCAAGATCAACGGAGCCCATAAAACGGCCCTTGTGCTCGATGATGTCAAGGCATTGGGCTTCAAGTACTCCACAAGGGGCGCCATCACCATCGGTATTACCGATATGGTTATTCCTGAAGTCAAGCAGCGTTACCTCGAAGAGACCGACAGGAAGATCGAGGAGATCGAAAGACACTACAGGAACGGTCTTCTCAACAAGGAAGAGAGAAAGCGTGCCATCATCACGGCCTGGAGCAAGACCACCGAGGATATCAAGAATGCCCTGGTCAACACGCTGGATCGCTTCAACCCCGTATACATGATGTCCCAGTCCGGTGCGCGCGGTAACATCAACCAGATCCGCCAGCTGGCCGGTATGCGCGGTCTGATGGCCGATACATCGGGTGAAACCATCGAAATCCCGATCCGGTCCAACTTCCGTGAAGGTCTGAACGTTCTGGAATACTTCATCTCCACCCACGGTGCAAGAAAGGGTCTGGCTGACACCGCCCTGAGAACGGCGGATTCCGGTTACCTGACCCGCCGCCTTGTGGACGTTGCCCAGGATGTGATCATCCGCGAAGAGGACTGCGGCACCACCGACGGCATCGAGGTACAGGCCATTGTTGCCAGCGGCAAGCCCATCGAATCCCTGGCCGAGCGCCTGTCCGGTCGGTATGCGGCGGCCGATATCGTTGATCCCGCTACCGGCGAGGTGCTGGTCAGAACCAATGAACTGATCACCGAGGATATGGCCGAGAAGATAGAGCGCCTGGGCATCAAGAAGACCAAGATCCGCTCCGTGCTCACCTGCCGCTCCAGGATTGGCGTATGTGCGCACTGCTACGGCATCAACCTGGCCGTGGGCGAAGAAAGCAATGTGGGTGAAGCCGTCGGCTTCATCGCTGCCCAATCCATCGGTGAACCGGGTACACAGCTCACCATGCGTACGTTCCATACGGGTGGTGTTGCCGGAGAAGATATTACCCAGGGTCTGCCGCGTGTTGAAGAGCTCTTTGAAGCGCGCAAACCCAAGGGACTTGCCATCGTCTCCGAGATTGCCGGTGTTGTGCGGATCAAGGATACCAAGAAGAAGCGCGAGATCGAGGTCGTCAACAACGAGACCGGCGAAATCAAGACCTATCTCATTCCTTACGGTTCCACCATCAAGGTGATGGACGGCGATATCATCGAGGCGGGCGACGAGCTGACAGAAGGTTCCGTCAATCCGCATGATATCCTCAAGATCAAAGGCGTGCAGGCGGTGCAGTCCTATCTGCTCCAGGAAGTCCAGAAGGTTTATCGCCTGCAGGGCGTTGATATCAACGACAAGCATATCGAGGTCATCGTCAGGCAGATGCTCAGGAAAGTCAAGATTGATGAAGCTGGCGATACCGATATGCTCCCCGGCAGCCTGGTGGATATGTTTGAATTTGAGCGGAAGAACCAGGAAGCTGAGGAAAAGGGCCTGAGACCGGCCACCGGCAAGCGGGCGCTGCTGGGTATCACCAAGGCATCCCTTGCCACCGAGTCCTTCCTCTCCGCCGCTTCCTTCCAGGAGACCACGCGCGTTCTCACCGAGGCGGCCATCAAGGGCAAGATCGATCCGCTGATCGGCCTGAAGGAGAACATCATCATCGGAAAGCTCATTCCGGCCGGAACCGGTATGTCAAGATACCGGGATATCGAACTGGATATCAACGATCCGGAAGAGGCTGTCTGAGAGAATCCATGACCATAAACAAGATGGGTATCCTGCAAAACGCGGGATACCCTTTTTTGGTGTTATCTGTCAGGAAACGTTCCTTTCCTTTCTCTTCACAAATTTGGAACATGCCTTCTTTGCGCTGCCGTCGCATTTTCTGACAGAGAACAGGCTGCAGACGCCATAGGACGGGATGTAGGGATGGGGATGGAATGTGAAGAACTCGCAGTTTGAACACCTGTAGAATTCCATCTTCATAAGATCTTCCATGTAGAAGAAACGGTGATTTGGGCAGCAGTAATCCCAGGTGACAATGCCTTTTTCGCGGCATAAAACGTCACCGTTTATCCCTACGGGCAGCCCTTTGACACAGTTCATGCACATTCTCGCTTTGGGCTGGATGACGGCAGGCAGGTTTTCCGCTCGTATATTCCTTTTTATATCCTTCTTCTTTCTCATCTGCCCGCTTTCCGCCTTTCACCACACTGGTGGAAACGTCAAACCATAAAACGTCGGTGTTCGTCAAAGAGATTATAGCATATTGCCCGAATGGACCGGGAAAAACCCACATATGATTATGATGTTGCGGAGGTGCAAAATGATGGACTTTTATTTTTCCTGCGGCTCTGATAAAATTTATCCAACAAGATCTAGGCACGGCATATGCATCATCAAAACGCCGAAGCCGCTCGTCATCCGTCAGACAGAAAGGCGTTCCAGGCAACCGACCCGCGCTGCAGGCGCAGACAGGAGGGACCATGCCCAGGCTCTATCGCGTCCGCTACATGCCCTATGAGATTGTGGAACTTTCCTCCGACAGGATTCTTTTCAGGGATCACCGGTATCTTGTCACGTCATGGGATCCCATCCATCCGAGGAACGATATCAAGAGCGGCATTTCCTGTATTTTTCTTGACGAGGGATGGAAAATTAATGCCATGAAGGATGCGCAGGGCAATATCACATGGTACTGCGATATCGTCGATGTCCGCTACGATGCGGAAGAGGATGCCCTGTATTTTCACGATTTGCTTGTGGATGTGGTGCTCAGGAAAGGTGCAAGGCTTGAGGTCCTGGATCTGGATGAGCTGGCCGAAGCCTATGAACAGGGACTCGTCACAAAAGAACAGCTGTTACTGGCACTCAAACGATGCAATAAGCTACTTCAGAAGATCTACACCACGGATGTTCCTTCCTGGATTACCGAACTGATAGGGAGCCTTACCCATGAAGGGGGTATAAACGGATGAGTCAGGATCTGACCGCCTACATAAACGCCCGGAAACTGGGGCTCAAAGAGTATTCCAACTATATATCCCAGGGCCGGAACGGATACCTGCCGTTCCTGGACGGCGCCCTGAAGAATATCGACATCGTGTCCGAAGTGGATATGGGCATTGTGGATATACCCTTGAAAAAGATCCGCGGCACCTATACCTATCTTCGGAGCATATCCTTTGCCCGAAACTACATGCCGCTCATGGATGTGGATACGGAGTTTGCCATGAAGTGGCAGCATGTCTATAACATTCAGAACAGGAAGGGCCTTTCCGACCCCATCAAGGTCTATGAGTACCTGAACTGGTTCTATGTCGTGGAGGGAAATAAGCGGGTCAGCGTCCTCAAGTACCTGGACAACTATTCCTATCAGGGGCATGTGACCCGGCTGGTTCCGAAGTACGATGAGAACGACAGGGATATCCGCCTGTACTACGAGTTTATGGATTTTAACAAGAAGACGGGTATCAACGAGATATGGTTTTCAAAGGAAGGCAGTTTCCAGGAGCTCTGGGAGCTCATCAAGGATTACCGACCGTCCAGCAGGATGGTCAACGAGGAGGATCGCTTCAGGTATTTCCTGAGCGCCGTTTATAGCGCTTTCAGAAACGTCTTCTATGAGCTGGGAGGCAACAGCCTGCCCATCACAACGGGGGATGCCTTCCTGGATTTCCTCAAGATCCACGGCATCAATGATGCCATACCGGAAGATGAGCTTCGGGCCATCATGAGGCGATTCATCGCCGAAATGGAATATCATAAGGGTGAGCAGGCCGTTGAGGTGCAGAAAAGCCCGCAGCTCAAGGTGGAATCCGGCTTCATCGGCAGGCTGACCGGCAGAATGCGCAATGAAAAGCTGAAGGTGGGGTTTGCCCATGTCAATGACGCCACTTCTTCCAGCTGGGTCTATTCCCATGAGCTGGGACGGATGCACCTGGAACATGTGCTGGCCCAGAACGTGGAGACCGTGACGGTCACCGGGCTGCCGGAGAGCATTGAGGCTGCGCCCATCCTCCAGAAAATGATTGATGCGGGCTGCCAGATCATATTCACCACCAGCCCGTCCCTGATCAACGCGACCCTGAAGGTGGCCATGGAAAATCCCGGGGTAAACCTGCTCAACTGTTCGGCTATGCATTCCTTCAAGCATGTGAACACCTATTTCGGGAGGATCCATGAGCCCAGGTTCCTGTGCGGCATTGTGGCCGGCGCCATGACCAAGACGGGCAGGCTGGGCTACATCGCCCCATTCCCTGTCAATGATGTCATCAGCAGTATCAATGCGTTCACCCTGGGAGCGCGCATGATCCGGCCGGATACCCAGGTTTACGTGGAATGGATGCAGACCTGGAACTTTGCCCTCGCAACGCCCGAATGCACCAAAAGGATCGCCGAGCAGGGTGCCGATATCATCTGCCACCACAATACCCTTGTCAACCGGCAGTTCTCCAGGGAATACGGCGTGTATACCATCAAACGGGAGGAAAACGGCGACTATGTCCCTGAAAAATACCTGGCCGTGCCTGTCTGGAACTGGGGAATCTTTTATGAGAAGTATATCAGAAGCGTTCTGGCGGGAGGTACCAGGCTGGGTCATGACCCGTCGTCGCCCGGCACCATGCGCAATTACTGGTGGGGCCTCGACTCCGGTTTGCTGGACTTTTTCTATGCCCGTACCCATCTCCCGGTTGAAACGCGTAAGCTCATCGAGCTTGTTAAAAGCGCCATCATTTCCCGGAGTTTCAAGGTCTTCACGGGGCCGATCCGCGACAGGGAAGGAAGGCTTGTGGTGGAAGAGGACGAGATCCTTGAGCATCCCCAGATTCTGATGATGGATTGGCTGGCGGAAGGCGTGATCTGCTCCATGCCGGAATCCAGGGGGCTCAATCCCTTAAGCGATCTTTCCACGGGCAAGATCGCAGGTTCATAAAGCGTCAGATGTCCAGCAGGTAATAGCCGAAGGCGTCCACAACCAGCGTATCGTTATATACGATGGAACGGGGCGCCTTTCCGTATTTTCTGTGCATGTGGCCATGAATCATGAGGCGCGGACGATATTTATCCAAAAGCGGAACAAAACAGTGAAAGCCCCTATGGCAGAGATCCTTGTCGTCCGTAATGCCGTAGGCCGGCGCATGGGTGACAAGGATATCGAAGCCTTTCTTGAACCAGATCTTCCTTTCCAGTCTCCGGATGCGTCTGGCCATCTGCTTCTCGGTATATTGCCAGGGCGGAACGCTGTAATAGGGATGATTACTGTATTTGATGCTGCCGCCCAGACCGACAATCCGCAGCCCCTTGTACTCCACAAGGCTGTCTTCAATGCAGTCGCAGCCTTCGGGAGGATTTGTCACATAGCCCGTATCGTGGTTGCCATGGACATAGAACAGGGGAGCCTTGATCATGGTGATCAGGAAGGACAGGTATTGGCTCTTGATATCACCGCATGAAATGATCAGATCAACGCCCTCAAACCTTGATGGGTCAAAATGGTCCCATATATATTCACTTTCGGTATCAGCTACCGCCAATATGCGCATGGAGTGCCTCCTGTAACCCAGCAGAAAAAGTCTTTCAATGCCCCGGCTCCTTTTGGTATAATGTTATAAATAAACAGAAAATATCCCTGTCGTTGGATGGGAGGTCATTATGTCTGTTCATTTCGGCATGAAGCGCCGGGATTTGGCATAATCGGCCTTAAACATTTTTATAGTAACATTTTACCCTATCGGGTAGTGCATTAACAACCTGGTGGCCGTGCCGATTCGGACAGGCAGCGGCCAAATCACCACATGAAAAAGGGGTTTGAAGGATTTATGAAGAAAGTGAAACTGGCGTTCCTGGGGCTGGGAACCATAGGATGCGGCGTCATGAAGGTCCTCAGGCAAAACGCCGAGATGTTCAAGAGGCGGGAAGGCCTGGACCTGGAAGTAAAATGGGTACTTGTCAGGGATAAATCCAAGCCCCGTGCCGTCGATATCGATCCCGCCACCCTGACGACCGATGCCGGGACGATCCTTAACGATCCGGAGATAGACCTGGTGGCCGAATTCATGGGCGGCGAGGAGCCTGCGTTCACCTATATCAGGCAGGCTCTGATAAACGGCAAGTCGGTGGTGACCGCCAACAAGGAAGTCATCGCCAAGCATTGGCATGAGCTTGAGCAGGAGGCCGTGAAAAGCGGGGCCGGACTCTATTACGAGGCCAGTGTCGCCGGTGGCATTCCCATCATCAAAACCATCCGGCGCTCTCTCCAGGCCAATCATATTCAGAAGTTCATGGGCATTATTAACGGCACCACCAACTATATCCTGACACGGATGACGGAGGATGGCTCCGATTTCCAGTCTGCATTGAAGGAGGCTCAAAGACTGGGCTATGCTGAGCCCGATCCGACCGCGGACATCGAGGGCCTGGACGCCAAGTTCAAGCTCTCCATCCTCTCCACCATCTGCTTCAGAAACCAGGTGCCGCTGGAACACGTCTTCTGCGAGGGCATTACCCGGGTGACTGCGGAGGATATCGCCGTTGCGCAGCAACTGGGATATGGCATTAAGCTTTTGGCCATCGGCAAGAAGCATGGCGACAGGATTGAAGCCAGGGTGCATCCCACCTTTATTCCGTTATCCCATCCCCTCTGCGCGGTGAGGGATTCCTACAACGCGATTTTCATTGAGGGGGATATCGTGGGGAACCTCATGTTCTATGGCAGGGGAGCGGGGGATTTTCCCACGGCCAGCGCGATAGTCTCGGATATCATCACGGCCTGCCAGAACGAGAACGGGCATCACCGGACGGGGATGGACGGGGCGCCTGTGATCTTTGAAAAGGACTGGATTTCCCGGTATTATGTACGCATGCTGGTTTCCGATCGTCCCGGTGTCCTGGCGGAGATTGCCGGCCTGTTCGGCAAGCATGGCGTGAGCATTGAATCGGTCATCCAGAAGAACAGGGGCGAAAACGCCAGCCTCATCTTCATCACTCATGAAGCCCATGAGCAATCCCTGCTTCGTGCCCTGGAGGATATGAAGGGCTGTGCTGCCGTTTCCTCCATTGAGAGCATGATCCGGGTGGAACGTTAGGAGGGCGGCGCATGGACGGTCAGAAACTTCTGGAAAGCGTCAAATGGAACAGCCAGGGGCTGGTTCCCGCCATCGCGCAGGATATTGAGTCCGGAGAAGTCCTCATGATGGCCTGGATGAACGAGGAGGCCCTGAATAAAACACTGGCAACCCGTCAGGTGACCTATTACAGCAGGAGCCGCCAGTGCCTCTGGACCAAGGGCGAAACATCGGGAAACCGCCAGCAGCTTGTTTCCCTGTTCCTTGATTGCGACAGGGATACCATCCTGCTGAAGGTAAGACAAACGGGGCCTGCATGCCATACCGGAAACAGGACCTGCTTTTTCAACGAGATAGAGTTTTGAGGAGGATTACGATGAGTGCGTCATTCCAAATTCTGGATGAAATATACCAGGTGGTGTCCGACAGAAAGGTGAATCCCAAGGAGGGTTCCTATACCAATTACCTGTTTGACAAGGGGATAGACAAGATCTGCAAAAAGGTCGGGGAGGAGGCAGCCGAGGTGATCATCGGCGCCAAGAACAACAATCCCGATGAGATCCGATACGAGATTGCCGATCTGCTCTATCACCTCACCGTATTGATGGTTGACAGGGGACTTACCTGGGACGATATCTGCCAGGAGCTCCAAAAAAGAAGATAATTTTCCCGTTGACCGGTGAAAAATGAGGATAGCTGTCGCTATGACAGCTATCCTTTTTCATTTTCGCTATATTTTAACAACATTCCTAATTTTATATTGAAAAATATAAAAAATGCTGGTATAATACTAAACTGTAAATACATACATAATTATGGTGAAATATGAAGCAAGGGGAGATTATTGGGCTCAGATACAGAATATTGAAGCGCATTGGTCAGGGCGGCTATTCCACCGTTTTCCTTGCCGAGAACATGGTCCTGTCCAACCTTTGGGCCATCAAAGTCATCGACAGGGGCAATCCCTCAGCCGTCGGCGAGATGCAGGAGGTCAACATCCTGAAATGCCTGAATCACCCCATGCTGCCAAGAGTAGCCGATCTGTTCGAGGATGAACGGTACACCTACATCGTCATGGATTACATCGAGGGGGAAACCCTGGCCGAACTACTGAAGGCGGGAGGAAAGGTCGGCGAAGCGCAGCTGATCGAATGGGCCAGGCAGCTCTGCGATGTGCTGGACTATTTGCATTCCAGGCAGCCGCCGGTCATCTACCGGGATCTGAAACCTTCCAACATCATCCTGGATGGCAGCGGCAGGCTGCACCTGGTGGATTTCGGTACCGCCAAGTCCTTCAATGAGCAATCTCTGGAGGATACGGTCTATATCGGGACACAGGGATATGCGGCGCCGGAGCAGTTCGGTTCCGGAAAATCCGATGAACGAACCGACCTGTACAACCTGGGGATGACCCTTTTCCATCTGGCTACGGGTGTCCATCCGGCAACCATCACCCATGATGAGATTGGGCATCACCTGGATCAAAGCAGTGTTTCGGAGGCATTTGCAAACTTAATAAAGGATCTTGTCAGGCATGATCCCGCAAAACGCATCGGGGATGCCAGGACCTGCCTGGCTTTGCTCAGCCGGATGAACAGCCTGCAGCATTCCGGAAGGACCGTGTCAGGTACGCATGGCAACTATGCCGGACGCCTGATCATAGGTGTGGCGGGTATCGCCCGCGGTACCGGGGTCACCTTCGCCGCGCTCTGCCTTGCCAATTACTTTGCATCCAGGGGATACAGGACAGCCTTTGCCGAACACTGCGGCAACGGGGATTTGGCGCGCCTGGAAGCCGTGATGGGCAGAAGCAACCGGTTGACCCATGTGGATGAGGACATTTTTGTGGCGGACGGTATCACTTATTTTAAGGCGCACAGCACACCAGCCAACCCCTATGGAAGGGGTTTCAGCAGGATTGTTGGGGATTTTGGCTGCCTTAGCGGCGAAAGAGCCATCAGTGAATTCAACCGCTCGGATATCCGGCTGGTCCTTTGCCCTACGGCAGACTGGAAGCTGGCTTTGATCCGGGATTTCATGGATCGGATGCGCCTCTTTGATCCCAACCGGGAATGGATTTATGTGTTTATGCCTTTCGGAAAGGCAGACATCAGGCAACTTAAAAAAACACTTCAGACAAACCATGTTTTGATTTTTCCCCATGTCTCCAATCCTTTCAGTCAAAACAGGAATGAACAAAAGAATATTCAGGTCGTTCTCGATGAGGCCATGCTGATGTCGGGAATCGGGTGTGTTCCGGTTTGATGCATGCACCCATAACGCTTAATCTGCTCAAAGGAGGAGAGGGTTTTGTTTATCAAGCCCCGCCGCTTTCACATGGTCCTGGCCTTTTTGCTGGGACTGGCCATATCGGTGCTCCTGCTGACAGGAGGCTATCTGTACTACCGCTCGAACCTGGCCCGGCTGGAATCCGAGATGCGGGCGCAGATCACGGAGGAAACCCGGCAGGCCTTCAATGAGGAATATCCCATGTCGCTTGTCTATGTCTTCCAGTCTGATAAAAAAGCCGGTGAAACCATTGCGGATACGGATTTGGTACCCGCGGAGGTAAATGAACGGGTCATACCATCCGATGCCGTTCTGATCCTGGAGGAAGCCCTGGGGATGGTCATGCGTTGTGATATCACCAAAAACACCATCGTGACGCGGTCCCTGTTCTACGCCGAGGAGGAGTATCCGGATGATCTCAGGGTGATGGAATACACGGTGGTGAACCTGCCGGAAAGGCTGGAAAAAGGCGGATTCGTTGATGTGCGGATCATGTTTCCCAATGGCCTTGACTATATCATCCTTTCCAAGAAAAGGGTGGTTGACTGCCGGCATGGGGAAAACGGGCAAAACAGCCTGATTTGGCTTCACATGACCGAGGAGGAGATCCTCCGCATGTCCAGTGCCATTGTCGATGCCAGCCTGGTGGAAGGGGCCACCCTTTATGCGGTCCAGTATGTGGCGCCCGATATCCAGAAAGATGCTATAAAAACCTATCCGGCTAATCTTGAGGTCCTGGAGCTCATCAGCACCAATCCGAACATCGTGGACCGCGCCATCGAGGCGCTGGAAGTGAGAAACCGCATGAATTTTGAAAAACGGATCGATGAGGAGCTTGTCTTTTCAGGCAAAAGGGGTGTCTATGGGGAACCCGGCCGGTTCGGTCCGTCCCCTTCAGATATCGCAACGGAGCAACCCGATGACCGGCCCGTGGAAGATTCCCGGACCGATGATCTGAACAACCGGCTGTAGAGGAGGATGCGGCATGCGGATCGTTTTTCTGGGCTCCCATACCGAGAGCAAAAAGGTACTCCTGCTGAGCATCGCCCGGATACTGGCTTCGGCCTATTCGGTCAGGATATACTCGGCCTGCCGGTATGGTTATGATGAGGATCACGGGGATGTATACGATTTTTGCGGGACCGAGGTGCGCCAGTTTCATAACGGGGAACAGCTTGAGCAGCTCCTGCAGACCAATCCGTGCGATTATGCGCTGATTGATACGGAGCTTGCGCTGAATGCTGGTCGTGATGTCAAGCTGGTCTCCCTGCTCAAGGCCGAGCGCTCAGCCTTTGAGCATACCGTGGAGCAGACCCGGGCCTTGCTGCAGCAATACCCCTATACCGATATCCACATCATCTATTATGACATCTATGAATACTGCCGGGTCAGCCCGGGCTTTTTGGAAAAGCTCTATTACCGCAGGATGTATGATGCGGTCAATGTGACCTGGAACCATGTCCTTTACTTTGAGGAAGGAAATGCTGCGGCCTTTATGGAGAGCCTTTACGAGGAAAAGCTTCATATAAGGAGGTTTTCTCCGGTCTGGAAAGCGCAGGTTCTCAACATCCTCAACAGCCTTACGGGGATTGAGCTGAAGCAGTTGAAGGAATGCCTGAAAAAGGCGGAAAGGATGAAGTAGTTTGCAGATCGCGTTTTGGTCAAACATGCACGGACAGGCAGCCACAACGGCCAATGCCGTGGCCGCAGCCTGTTTTCTGGCCCTGAAAACATCTTACCGGATCCTGGTAACCCAGAACCATATCGAAATGAATGCCCTGGAACATTACCTGTTAAGGAAAAGGGAACAGGCCGCCATCAGGATGCTGGACTATACGAATCAGGGACTGGATGCCCTCATCCGCCTATACAGGAACGGCAGGCTTCGGCCCGAGATGATTCCGGACTATACCTGGTCCCTGATGAAAAACCATGGCCTGGATCTCCTGTTTGGAAGCGCGAAGAGGGAAAACCTGTGCGCCGAAAAACAGGATCTGCTGCTGAACATTTTCATGTGCGCCAAAGCGTGTTATGACCTGATCATTCTGGACCTGCACAGCGGGCTTGAAGGGACCAACAGCCGCAGACTTCTGGAGAATTCGGATATTATCGTCTGCTGCCTCAGTCAGAACCGGGTGCTCCTGGATGATTTCCGCAGGACCATGGAGGAACACCCGGTGCTGGCTGGCAAAAGGACCGCTTACGTCATCTCCCGCTATGAACCCGCATCATCGCTCACGCTGGGCAACATCGCCCGGGAATACGGTTTAGATGCCAAATCTCTTTTTCCGGTTCCCTATCATGTGGGGTTCATGGATGCCTGCAATACGGGCCGGGTTTTTGACTTTATGGCATACTGCCTGCAGGCCAGGAAAGGACCGGATCATGAGTTCGCCCAGGCCTTTTCGGGGCTTGTTGACCATGTGCTGAAAGGGTGTGAAAAATGCCCGTCGCCGACCTGATCAACACGCTGTTCATCATCGTTATTTTAGCTTCTCTGGCGCTTTTTCTGGTGCTCTTTCTGAAAAGCCGCCAGATGAGGCCTGAGTTCAAAAAGGACCAGGATGCCTCCAAATACACCATACCGAGCCTGGTGGAACATATCAAGGAATCCCTTGACGCCATAACCAGGGCAAACCTTCTGGAACTGGGCCTCAATGAAGTGGAATACAAAAAGCAGGCCAATAAGCGCCTGGTGCTGAAGAAGGCTTTGAAAAACTGCATGCATGGCTCCATCGAGGACAAGCAGTTTGTCAAGGCATTTATCTATGATATCCTGAGCGCCTATATACCCAGGGATAGGCTTGGCAGCGCCATACCCTTCGATAACCCCTTTCTTTTGTCGGTGAAGGAGAAATTCTTCATCCTGCTCCATGAATACAAGAAGCGGTATGGGCAGGATGCCCTGGCCGTCCTGATTGAGTCCAACGGGCTGGACCGTGAGAAAAAATTATCCGATGACGACAGCCCCTGCTATATCATCACGGCCCGGGAGATAGAGGAACTCTATGAACGTGAAAGCCCCGTGCTGAGCCATGAGGACAAGCTTGAGATCATCACCCAGGCCGTTTATGAAAAATACAAGGGGCTTGGCGTCATTGATGAAATCCGGGATATGAACATCGACGGCGTTTCGGGAGGCGTTTCCGGCGTTACCGATGCGGATTTCTACGGGCCTTCATCAGGCTGGCCGTCCCGGGAGCCGGCCCAAAAGGTGCCGAGATCCTATGAAAGCATATGGATCTTTTTCAGGGGGAAAACCATCAAGCTGGATTTTTTGAGCTTTGAAAGCGAAAAGGAACTGCGCCGGGTCTGCCAGAACATCTACCGGTATAACCGGGGCGGCCAGCTGTCCGAAGCTACCGGTTACCGTGTGAACGAGATGAAGGACGGAAGCCGCGTTCTGGTGGTCAGGCCACCGTTTTCGGAATCCTGGGCCTTCTTTGTCCGCAAGTTCCATATCCGCGATGTGACGCTTGAGGGACTGATCACCGACAAGGGCGCAGAACTTCCCGTCAGTCTTATCAAGTACCTGGTCAAAGGCTGTATGATCACCTCCATTACCGGCCAGCAGGGCAGCGGGAAAACCACCCTGCTCATGGCCATGGTACGGCATATTTATCCCACATTGACCCTGCGGGTCCAGGAAATGGCCTTTGAGCTTCACCTGAGAAAACTCTACCCGGAACGCAATATCCTCACCTTCCGGGAAACTGAAAACATCTCGGGCCAGGAGGGTCTTGACATCCAGAAAAAGACCGACGGCAGCGTCAATATCCTCGGGGAAGTGGCCACCGATCCGGTGGCCGCGTGGATGGTGCAGATGGCACAGGTGGCTTCCCTGTTCACCCTTTTCACCCATCATGCCAAAACGACCAGGGATCTGGTCTATTCCCTGAGGAATTCCCTGCTCAAATGCGAGATGTTCAACAATGAAAAGATCGCCGAACAGCAGGTGGTGTCGGTCCTGGACTTCGACATCCATCTTGCCAGGGATTTCAGGGGGAAAAGGTACATCGAGCGCATCACCGAGATCATCGAACTGCCTGCGCAAAAGCCTTATCCCCAGGCGTTCAGAGAGGCAAAGACCATGGCTCAGAAGCAAACCGATTTCATGGAGACCACCGCTGAATTCTACGCCAGGATGACCGACAGACCGAGCTTTGAAACGCGGAACATCATAGAATTCCAGGATGGGGAATACCGCATCGTCAACCCCATCAGCCGGGAAAAGGTCCGCCGCATGCTCCAGGCCATGTCCCAGGAGGATGGTGAAGCCTTTTCCGGGTTTCTTGAGAAGAACCGGGGTTTGGTGGGATGAACGCTTACCTTATCGTTGCCATTGCATGCGGCCTGGGCGCGGCAATGCTTGCCCTGCTGGCCGTCAGACAGCAAAAAGCGAGTCTTGGAGGCAAAAGCCTGAGAAGCGGCAGTGGGATCATAACCGCCTTTCTCATATACCTGTATGCCATTTTGAACCGCTGCCGTTTCTCAAGATATATCCTTCACTATATCCGAAAGCGGCTGGAGTTTTATACCCATTTCGACGAACGGACCGTCCGCAGAAAAACCGCTTCCGTATTTCTCATCACGGTGTCCGCTTTTGTGATGCTGGTGCTGTTTTTCTGGCTTATCACCTGCGATCCGGGTATGCTGCTTATATTTGTGCTGGTCTTGCTCCTCCTGGGGGATACCGTTATGGATATCTTCGTATCTCATATCCATATTAGGCTGCTGAAACAGCAGCTTGTATACCATGAACTGCTCAGGCACAAGTATTACGAGCTCAAGTCGGTGGAGGATGCCCAGTCAGAGGCTTGTGAGGCCTTGAATAAAAGAGGATTGTATGAGATTTACATGCAGGCTGAACGCATCAGCGACATCCTGTCCGGAGCGGATCAGGAGACCGGGCTTGAGCATTACTATGAGGTGGCGCCCAACAAATACCTGAAGCTCCTGGCAGGCATGATCTACATCACCAGGGAGTATGGGGATACCTGGAAGGACGGGGGTTCGGTGTTTGTCAGGGGGATCAGCCACCTGAGCGGCGAAATACGGGCGGAGATCTTCAAGCGGGAAAGGCTGAGATTTGCCTTAAGAAGCCTGAACGTTATCTCGCTTCTGCCGATTTTCTTCATCAAGCCCCTGCGGCAATGGGCAGGAAACAGTTTTACCCCACTGGACAACTTTTACAACAGCCGGGTCGGCATCGTCCTGGGGCTTGGAACGATTATCGCCGCATTGGCGGCGTGCATGGCCTTACGAAGAATCCAACGCTTTGACGGGCCGGAAAGGCTTTACGGTGAACGAAAATCCCTGGTGAACCGGCTGTATGACATGGGCCTTTATGCTGTCGTGGACCGGCTGGTGCCCGGCAACTACACGACGAAAAGAGCGAAGTTGGAATCCCTGATCAAGGGGAGCATGTCGGGCATCAATATCCGGATTCTTTATACGCGCAGGATCCTGGCAGGCCTTGCGGCGTTCATCATTGGGCTTGCCCTGTTTATCGGGCTCAATCTGAACTATGCCCACCGCATCCTGCATGTTCCGGAGATTCCGAGAGGGTACCTGGGAGGCAGGCTGTCCGACGCGGAGTATGAGAAACTTCAGGAGATAACCGATATGGACAGGAACATCCTGACGCGGATCCGCCATAAGCCCGATGAAGCACTTATCCGAGAGGCGCTGGCGGAAGAGGGAATACAGGATCAGGCGGCCCAGGACCTGGCCGTCCAGAGGATTCTGGATAAATGCCATCGCCTGGGCAACTGCAAGTTCAAATGGTATGAATTGCTCCTGTGCCTGTTGTTTTTTGTACTGGGATACCAGATACCTGTTCTGAACCTTTGCTTTCTGAAAGCCGTCAGGCGGATCGATATGGAGGAGGAAGTGGCCCAGTTTCACACCATTATCCTGATGCTCAAGGACATGAACCGAATCCATGTGGAGGAGATCCTGGAGTGGATGGAGATGTTTTCGGTCCAGTTTAAAGATCCCATCCAGAAATGTTTGGCCAATTTCAGTTCGGGTTCCGAAGAAGCCTTGGAACAGCTCAAGGAAGATGTCGCATTCCCACCGCTGGACGGGATCATTGAAAACCTCCAGCTGGCCAATGAGGAGCTGGGAGTTCAGAAAGCCTTTGAGGAACTGGAGGATGAAATGCGCTACAACCAGGAAAAACGCAAGGAGCTCAACGAGCATATTGTCGAAAGCAGAAAAAACCTGGGAAACATCGTGGGCTTTTTGCCGGTTTACGCACTCATCATCCTGTATCTGATCGTTCCCATGGTGGTAACCGGAATGCAGAGCATTTCGGCATTTTATGAACAACTATCGGGATTTTAAATCTGGAATAAGCAAAATATCAGGAAAGGAGATGCCGATATGGACAGTAACATTTCAAAAGCGCTTTGGCTGGGAGTTTCCATTCTGCTTTTCATAGCCGTTGTTACCATTGGACTGAGCGTATTCGGCTCCATGAAGAATGCCAGCGCCGCCGCCAACAGCAACATCAATTCCATTGCCCAAAGCATGGCGGAAGAAGACTTGCGCGCCTTTGACGGAAAAGAGGTCAGGGGGGAACAGATCCTCAGCGCCATCAATACGCTGTCAGGCAGAAGCGGAGAAGTGATCGTCCTTGTTGCCACATTGGGATCAAACGGTGGGCGCTCCCTGGACCTGGATCCTAAAAGGGGCACGGGTCTCAGCATCAGCAGCTACACCCAGTATGTGTCTGAAACAAAGGGGTCACTCTCTGCCGATGGCAACTGCGTCATCTTGTCCAACGGATCGGACGAGCTTTTGAAAAGCGTCAGCAAAACCGCGCGGGATGCGGCAAGAAGGGATGCGGAGAACAGCAACCTTCCCGGGAAATATATCAATCCGGCAGGCAAGTTCCGTTCCTATTTGATCTATGACAGCAACCAGGTGGTCAGGGGCATCATCTGCGCCCAGGTGGAATAAATGAACGAACAGATGAACCGGGCCTTGTACATAGGCTGCGCCTTACTGTTGCTTATTCTGGCCTTTACGTCCTTCTTCTCGCTATACCGGGATTACCGGGACTATGCTTCCCGCGTCAGGGAATATACGGATACGCCCGGTGTGGCCACGATGGAGACTTTTTCCGGATGCTTCGGTGATATGACAGGCCACGAAGTAGCCAACTTGCTCCTTGCCAGAAGGCGGACGGACAGGGAGCGGATTCTGAATAGCCTGTATGAAGATACGGCAGGCCCGTCCGAATTTGGGGAATTGCCTGAGCTTGTGATAGACGGCGAAAGCTATGAGGACTTCCGGCTTGAGTCCATCGATCCTGACGGCACCTATCAGGCCGATATCCGCTTCAATGCCTACGGGAGGCCGGTCAGAATAGAGATAAGGGGAAGATGAGCATGGAAAGCCCGTTGTGGAAGATACTCGGATTCTTCCTGGCCGCGGTCCTGCTGTTCCTGGTTCCTGTCATGAACATGCTGGAACGGCAGGACGATGCCGCCTACACGGTGGTCTTCACGGAAACCAACCGGTTTGTGGATTACGCGAGGGATGCGGGTTATATAACGCCCAACATGTACAACGAGTTCGTGCGCAGGCTTAATGCCACCGGATGCACCTTTGATATCCGCATGGAGCATGTGCAAAGCCTGATCAATCCGGTATACCGTCAAAACGGTACAGTCCTTGAATTCACGGGGGAGTATGAGATCAACCGCATATCCCGGGGAGAGGATGCCATCCTGTCCGTATTGTTCCCGGATGAACCCGGCCCGGATGTGTTTGACAAGGCCAGAAGATATGACATGAAGGCCGGCGATTTGCTGTTTGTGGAGGTGCGCAACAGGGGAAAAACCATGGCTACGGCTTTGCGAGACATGCTCCTGCTTTCGGATACCCGAACGCCGACCATTTTTGTACGGGCAGGAGGGCTTGTGAGAAATGAGGCTGACTAGCCTGGCGATAGTGTTCATCATGATTATCGGTCCCTATTTAACCATTTCCGGCATACAATCCCGCATGCTGCACAAGGATCGTGAGCTTCGGGCCTATTACGATCAGTTGGTGGACAACGCGGTGCAGGATGCGGTGACGGTGCTGGCGCAGCAAAGGCGGCGGATGTCCGATGAAAGCGGATTGACCCTCCAAAACACCCGTGAGATCGCCGTGACCCATTTATTTGATGCCCTGTACTATGCTTTCGGGGTATACGGCAATGGAGCGGGCATGATGCGCGTGAAGGGCTGTATGCCCGTTATTGTTTTTCTGGAGCGCGACGGGTTTGTGGTTTATGCGCTGAACGAGTATGAAGGTCCTGATGGCTATACTATCATGGACTACTGTTGGTACCCGAAAAAACCTTACTCCGGCGTCTCTGCGGATGGCCGGTATTACGTCAGGTATACCCTGGAGGATGCGGTGATCGTTTGCGATGCTTCAAGCGGTGAGGAAATGGAAGGCCTGTTTACGGATTTCACGGCGATGTTCCCCCAATTTCAGACCCGGGAAGGTTTTGAAGCAGTCCGTCTGGCAGCTGTGAGTCAGGCCATTGAAAAGGACTTGGCAAGCCATATTGCGCGTTTCAATGGCTTCAGCGCCCGAATGGGCGTAACCTATAAGTTCCGGTTCCCAAGGATTGAGGACGCAGATTGGCTCAGGGCCCTCACCGACGAGGGCATGCTGGTCTTTGCCCAGGGCTTTCCGGTTATAACCGGTGCCCCTTATGAAAACAACGCCTTCGGCGGCGCCCGAATCCTGCGCAGGCCGGAACTCGTGGGCTACGCGCATGGCGGGAAACTGGTCTATTGCAGGGATACCTGCCGGCAGTATATTGAGCTGAGCAGCCGGCCTGATTTTAATCAGGAAAGCCTTATCCGGTTTACCGATGCCAGGGATGCCGCATCCCAGGGCTATTATCCCTGTCCCATATGCCGGCCTTAGGCACATGGTGATGTGCATGGATTCGAAGGGTAATATCATCATGAAAGCCGTATTCCTGTATGATATGATACAGGAATGCACCGTTATATGCCGAAGCGGGCTTCCCATATAAATCCATCAGTTTATCAACGGAATCCCCAACGCGTAGACCAATAACCACTCACCAATCAGTATAACTGGTCGATGAAGCTATACTAACTTCTGAGTCCAGGTTGCTTCTGTTTTCAATAGCACTGCAGCTTGCTATTATAAAAATAAGCAAAAACAGTAGTAGACATTTTATTTTTTTCACTAACTATATCACTCCTTATTCACCCATGATGATATTTACGGCTTCATGGGAACCATACATTGAGGCTTTGCGACCGTTCCCATTGGAAAGAATTGCAGCCATAAAATCTATATAGTCGTCCGTTACGTGGTCTTAGTCGTAAAACTTTGCTGTAATAATGTATTTGGTTAGCTGTTCGCAACTTGGATGTTCTACTTTACCCCATGAATCGGGAGCCTCATCACTTTCCAGCCACTTTATATAGGTGTAACCGCATTGCCATAATATCAGCATAATAATTGCTCTGAATGGAATCTGCGAGCATGATTCATCTTGCACAATCTGGATTCCAGCGTTAATTTTTCAGAAAGTCAGTATCTCGCAACAATTTAGTAAGAGGGCTACAATCGGTGCCGTCTTTTTTTACCCTGGCATTCTCCATCCATTCGCCAACATCAGATGATAAATATATGTATTGCCCAGCTATTCCATGGATGCCTAATATATCAGTTTCCGGATCGTTAAAGATTTCATCAACATCGTTTCCTTCTAAATCCATACTATATAGAACCTTATATTCGTAATCCATAAAATAATAAATTCTGTCATCATCGATAGCAAAATTATCTATCCACATGCGCAGCATTGTTACTTCTGTCCCGTCATCATTCATTCTGTACAACCAACTAATATAATCTTCCCAGTAAACATAAAAGATGCGCCCTTTATATAGCGTAAATCTCCATGGAAAATCGGATGCTATTTTTATTGGTTCACTGCCGTTTCTGATATCAAGTTTATATAAAGTACATAGGTTGTTTTCTGTATTTTTTGCATTATAATACAACCAGCCGTCTTCATATTGAAAGCTTATACATCTTTCATCAACAATTTTCGTTAAGTGTTTGCCATCGAGCGACACCTTGAATAGATTCCTTGTTTCATTGTCAATAAAGTATATCCAGTTTCCTATGACTATGAACCCTGAACAGTCGTCCTGTACCAGAACCTCTCGTTCACTTCCATCCTTTTTGATTTTTATAATAGGTCCGTGTAAATCGGTATAATATTTTGTTTGCTTGATGTAGTAGATATAATCATCGACGACATTGATATATATCGGAATATCATAGGATATCCTTCTTATATCGGTTCCATCATCATTTATGCTCCATAATCCTTCAATATATAGATTTTCCATCCATGGATAACTTACAGCACCAAAATATTGCCTTTCACCATCATATGCTACATATCCATAATGATACAGGTTATTATTTGTATTCCCTATTTTTGTTATATCACCCATATCCGGAACAAGAGCAGTCGGCTCTTGCCCAGGTGTTTGAAACGGCGTTGAAGCTGGAGTAGGAGATATTGTCTGAGTTGCTGTACTTTCTGTTTCTGAAGAAATATTGGACTGTACTTGATTACCTCTTTCCGTATTGGCAATAATGCAACTCGCCATAACCAATGCAGCAAGTAATAGCAATATGCTTATTTTATACTTCATACTCCTGCCTCCCTGCCGTTAAGGAGCATAACTCCAATGCCATGTTTCTTTATAATTATTTTCGAAATTACCCTCATCTTCGGAAATCGGTTTATTAACTAGAAGTGGCTTAAAGCCATAAGTCTTTTGAGGATCTTGTGCTGCTAACCATCGTGTTTCTTTTTTTAAGGCTTTACCCATCCCGTAGTTATACCCTTTGCCAGAAAACTTTTGATATGCAGTTAACGGATCAATCGGTGGACCTTCTGTTTGTCCGTGTCCAACTATTTGTCCTTTTTTGTATATATATCCGTTATATTCATGATCCTTATCCAATATCCTGTAAAACAAACTGCCAGGATCACCAAAGTTAAAGTCGATTGCTAAACCATATCCATGATTGCTGGTTCCATACCCAGACAATATTCCGCTGCTAACCGCATTTTCGGCGAATTTATATGGATCTTTTTTGAATTCATTAACATGTTGTTTAATGTATTCATGGGCATTTTTTTCTCCAATATTAAATTTTGGGGTTGCAGCTATATTATAATTACTAGTTCCCAATAACTTTGCTACATCTTCTAAATAATAACCTGCATACAAACGTACCTGGTCTACATAAGGACGATATCCATCTGAACATGTAAAAGCACTTAGTTTCAGTTTGTCTTCATCTTTCGCTGTTTTATTATATTCTAATACATCTTGAATCAGCTTTGCCCAAGCGACAGCTACTTCTTTTTGAATTAAATCGTATCCACCATTCATCGTTGAAATTCTAGCAAGATGCTCCACTGGAATATATCCGTTATCCTTCACACTTACAGCATAAGAAGGCGATTCAGGTTTCCATTGCGACATATATTCTTTGATATCTTTAAAAGTTACGCCTTGCATTGCTGCATTCCTTATCAATTCCAATGTTTTTAGATCATCTGCTCTTCCATTAACATTCTCTCCGTCCAAATAGTATTGCATTAATATAACAGCCGAAGCAGTCCGTGGGCCAAACAAACCATCCAATAACGGATTTCCATTCTTATCTGTCCCAATGTCAAACCCTACCTCATGAAGGTAATACTGTACTTTTTGAGTTATGTATTTCCCCCAGGCAGCAGGATCCCCATTTTTCACCATCATAAGTGTTTTCTTCATTTCGGCGTTTTCTTCATATTTTAGAAGCGCTTCAATAACACTATTTTTCTCACTCAACAACTTGGCAATATGATAAGTCGGATATATCTCCCCAGCTGCAATCTTCCGCTCAACCCGTATGATTTCATCCAGCTTTGCCATTGCCTCTTGTTGTTTTTTTCCGACTTTCTGCATGTCGACAACTGCCGCTCCAGTTGTCAGGACAGGTATACTTCCGCCTGCCAGCAATGCGGTAACACTTCCAGTACCCAGTTTTATGTTCAAATTTCTCACCGCAAACTTGCTGCCTATTGAGGTTGATACGCCCGTTACCCTGTATATCCCGCTTAGCGCCTTCTGCATGTCAAAGTTCAGCCCAAACTTTATACTGCTTTGTGCTATCAGCCGGGCCAGTTGGCTATCCCTTGCACGGTATTCCTGCGCCGATTCAAGGGCATACCTTGATAAATCCTGCAGGTTACGGGATGCCGTTTCCGTATTGCCGCGCAGCCTCCCTAGCGCTTCCCGCAAGGCCCGTGTGTTCGCCCTCACATAGCTCTCGTGGTACTTTGCATCCACCGCATCTACCAGCTTTGTCACCATATCGTGTACGTACCGGTACATGCCTTCTACATCCAAACTGAAATTCTTCAGCTGTCTTCCGAGCTCCTCTATCCGGTCCGGATCCACAATCATCTTCATACCCCGTGAACCCTCCTCTAGTAAATATCATCATATAATGAACCCCTTACAGTCACCTCAATGCTGTCCAACTCCTTAT